>LULL01000113.1_pt1 | contig 35439 bp, 35 predicted proteins | sample 728161 | NCBI WGS metagenome assembly LULL01 (sample SAMN03860290, study PRJNA289734) | marine metagenome | biome: seawater column; feature: ocean; material: water; isolation source: Red Sea water column Station 149 - depth 500m | place: Saudi Arabia: Red Sea | collected 2011-10-15 | depth 500 m
ATTACATTACTAGAAGATGCAAAAATATCTCAAATTGCCCAACAGCTCGAATCACTTGGCTATCCACCTCACCCGATTATGGAGGAAAAGGAACTTAAAGAACATAAAATTAAAGAAGATCATAAAGATCTCATTCGGATTGCAATCGCATTTTTTAGCACGGGAAATATTATGCTTATGGCCTTTGCTGTTTATGCAGGAGCTACCGGACATATCGAAAAATATTTTAACTGGATCTCTCTTTTCTTATTCTTTCCCATCATATTTTATTGCGCCATTCCTTTTTACAGAAATGCCTTTTCTTCTCTGAAAAATAAACTCATATCTATTGATCTTCCCATTGTGATAGCTCTTTTATTTGGAGGAACATTCAGTTTATTTAGTGTTCTAAATGATGATACTCATATTTACTTTGATTCGCTTTCAATGCTTATTTTTCTCCTCTTAACATCTCGTTTTTTACTCAAAAAGTCTCAACAAAAAGGGCTTGAAGCTTCTGAGCTTTCCAACTTTTTTACTCATTTAATTGCTTATAAAGTCGAAGATGACCAAACTCTTAAAGAGGTCAATGCGAAGTTTCTGTTGCCCAACGACATCATTTATATTTATCCAGGAGACACTATTCCAGCAGATGCCCAAGTCATCCAAGGAACTAGCAAAGTAAATAATTCACTTCTTACAGGTGAAGTCATTCCCCAACCGATCCAAGCAGGTGAGTATATTTTTTCAGGAACCATAAATCTCGATCAAGAATTAACCGCCAAGGTTATTCACACAGGTCAAGATTCGAAATTAGGACAAATTTTATCTGCAGTTGAACATGGCTGGAACCAAAAAACAAAAATTGTTTCCTTAACCGATCAAATTGCCAAATATTTTGTTCTGGGTGTTTTCCTTCTCTCTTTTTTCGTTTTTTCTTATTTTATTTTCCAAGGAAGAATTGAAGATGCCTTTATTAGGACTCTTACCCTTGTTATCATTACTTGCCCTTGTGCCCTAGGATTAACAACCCCTCTTACCCTCACGATTAGCTTAGCCAAGCTAGCCAAAAAAGGCATCATTATAAAAAATGAACTTGTTTTAGAGATGACCAATAAAATTAAAAATATTATTTTTGATAAAACAGGAACATTAACCCATGGAAAGTTTCAAGTTATTAAATGGGAAAGTTTAGATCGTTCAAATTACTTCAATGTAATATATCAATTAGAAAGTAAATCCCAGCATCCTATTGCAAAGTCTATAACTGATTATTTAAAAGCCTATTATCTTGATGAAATTAAACAAAGCCTAGAATTAACTCATTATACAGAGACACCTGGAATTGGACCTAGTGGAACAGTTCACAATGATTTTTATGAATTAAAACAAATTAAGGCTGAAATAAACAGTAATACACTCATTGGCTTATACAAAAACCAGATGCTAGTTACTAAAATTCATCTTTCAGACAGTCTTAAACCTGATGCCTACAATATTATTAAAAAACTAAAAAATTTAAACTATAATATTTATTTACTCTCTGGTGATAATAAACTTTCTGTACAAAAAGTAGCCTCAGACTTAGAGATTTTACCCCAAAATACATTTTACGAACAGTCTCCTCAAGATAAGCAAGAGTTTATTAAAAAAACGCCTAACTCAATGATGTTAGGAGATGGAGCTAACGATGCTATTGCTCTAAGTTTTGCTGATATTGGTGTTGCCATTCATGGAAGTGTCGACATCTCTCTTAGGGCCAGTTCAGTCTTTATGGCCACTAAGGATTTACAAAATATATTAAGATTACTAATTTCGGGTAAAGAGACCCTACATATAATTAAAAGAAATTTAATATTTTCACTGCTTTATAATTCTTTAGGGCTGATTTTAGCCATTCAAGGCTATATAGATCCGCTTGCTGCTGCCATTATAATGCCCTTAAGCTCTTTTACAGTCCTCGCCTCAACTTTAATTGGAACCAAAAAACTCAGACAAAATTTGTCCTGAATCTCTCAAGAAAGAACATGATTTATATCATTAAATAAAAACTTAATTTCATTTAAGATGTTTTAAAATACAGATAGTTATGCAGAATAGATAATTCAATAACTATTAAATTTAGTGGGAGTCCGTATGGACATTTTGTTTTTAACTCTTCCCCTTGCCTTAATCTTGGCCCTGATTTTTATTGGGATATTTATTTATTCTGTAAAGCTTGGTCAATACGATGACCTTGATACCCCTTCATATAAAATGCTTCTTGATGATGAAAAAGATAAAACAAAAAATGAATTAAAAGGAAAAGATTTATGAGTGAATCAAATCAAAAAATGGAAACATTTTCCTACGATGATAAAATCGTAAAAATGTTTGCTTCAGTAACACTCCTATGGGGAGTCGTTGGAATGTTAGTTGGTTTAATTATTGCTTCCCAATTAGCCGACTGGAGAATGAATTTTGGAATTGAATGGTTAACATTTGGCCGACTTCGTCCTCTTCACACGAATGCTGTTATTTTTGCTTTTGTAGGAAACAGTATTTTTGCGGGTATTTATTATTCTTTACAACGACTTTGTAAGGCAAGACTTTTTAACGATACCCTTAGTAAGATTCACTTCTGGGGATGGCAACTCATAATTGTTGCAGCAGCAATAACCCTACCGATGGGTTATACTACAAGTAAAGAATATGCTGAACTTGAATGGCCAATTGATATAGCCATTGCAGTAGTTTGGGTTATTTTTGCCATTAACTTCTTTGGAACTCTATGGAGAAGAAGAGAAAAGCATATTTATGTTTCTATTTGGTTTTATATTGCAACAATTTTAACAGTTGCCCTTTTACATATAGTTAATTCACTTGAATTTCCTGTTAGCTTAATGAAAAGTTATCCCATTTTTGCTGGTGTTCAAGATGCTATGGTTCAATGGTGGTATGGTCACAATGCTGTTGCCTTTTTTCTGACAACACCTGTTTTGGGTCTCATGTATTATTTTGTTCCAAAAGCAATCAACCGACCTATCTATTCATATCGACTATCTATTGTTCACTTTTGGTCACTGATATTCATTTATATATGGGCGGGACCTCACCATCTTCTCTATACAGCTTTACCAGACTGGGCTCAAACTCTTGGTATGATCTTTTCACTCATGCTATGGGCTCCTTCTTGGGGGGGGATGATTAACGGTTTATTAACCTTAAGAGGTGCTTGGGATAGGGTTCGTAGAGAGCCAATTCTTAAATTCTTTGTTACAGCTCTAACTTTCTATGGAATGTCCACATTTGAAGGACCACTACTTTCGATCAAGTCTGTAAGTGCTCTCGGCCATTATACAGACTGGATCATTGGACACGTTCACTCTGGTGGTATTGGTTGGAACTACTTTCTTGCAGCCGGAATCACTTATTATATGGTGCCACGCCTTTGGAAGACAGAACTCTATTCTGTAAAACTTGGTAATGTTCAATTTTGGACTGGAACGATAGGGCTTGGACTCTATTATGTCTCAATGGTTGTCGCCGGTATTACTCAAGGTCTCATGTGGAAAGCAGTTGATGCAAACGGAGCTTTAGTTTACCCAGACTTTGTTGAAACTGTTACTAAGATTCTTCCTTTATACTGGGTAAGACTAGTAGGTGGATTACTCGTTTTTGCGAGTATGCTGATCATGGTCTACAACATGATTAAAACTATCAGAGGTGCAAAAAAAGAAGATCAGGTAGAAGAAGTCTTCAAGGCTCCTGCTCCAACTTGGAAATCATCTAAAAATAAAGATCAAGGGCATAGAAAACTTGAAGGGATGACTGCAACATTTTCGGTATTAGCTCTAATAGCAGTTTTAGTTGGTACCGCTATTGAATTTATACCGGCTTTTATGTCCAATAATTTTATTAAAATATCTAAAGATGTAAAACCTTATACTCCACTTGAACTCGCTGGACGAGATATCTATATCAGAGAAGGATGTTATACTTGTCACTCTCAAATGATTAGACCGATGGCCAATGAAAAACTTCGCTATGGAAAAGTTTCAGAAGCCACTGAGTTTATTTATGACCGCCCATTTCAATGGGGTTCAAGAAGAATTGGTCCAGATTTGGCCAGAGAAGGTGGGAAGAGACCAAACTTTTGGCATTATCGACACATGATTGACCCAAGAGAGATGACTCCAGGCTCAATTATGCCTGAATACTCATGGCTAACGAGAAAAAAGACTGGTTATGCAATTTTACCTAAAAAATTAAAAGTCATGGCCGCTTTAGGAGTTCCTTACTCACAAGACGATATAGATAATGCAATTGTAAATGCAAAAAAACAAGCTGCAGAAATCACTAAAGAAATGGAATCAAGTGGTGTTGAAATGAAGGTACAAGATAAACAAATCATTGCCTTAATTGCATATCTTCAAAGACTAGGGACAGATCTAGGAGGCCAAGAATGAAATCATCTGTTTTATCAAATTGGAATATACCTTGGCTTCCAAGTTTAGCCTTAATACTCTTTCTAACTGTTTTTATCATCATGCTTGTTATGATTTTTAGAAAAGGCAGTAAAGAACTCTATGCGGCTCAAAGTGCGCTACCGCTTGAAGAAGAAGGGAGAAAAAACAATGAATGAAAATAATGAAAACCAAGATAAAGTAAAAGTTTTTGAAGATGAAAAAGAAATTCTTCTAGATCATGATTATGATGGAATTAAAGAACTTGACCATCCTCTTCCCTCATGGTGGTTAGGAATATTCTACGTAACAATCATCTTTAGCATTGGCTATTATGTTTATTATACTTTTATGGATGGACCAACCCTTACAGAAGAATATAAAACCGAAATCGCCAATGTAGAAGAAGCTCAAAAAAAATGGGAAGAAAAAAACAATAGCTTTAACATGGATGAATATAATGCTTGGGTAAATACACCAAAAGCTAAAAAAATTGCCAAAAAAACCTACAGAAGAAAGTGTAAGGCCTGTCACGGTCCTGATGGAGGAGGAGGCGTCGGCCCTAACCTTGCCGACAATTATTGGAAAAACGGTGATGGAAGTGTTGAAGCCATCTATAAAGTTGTAGACAAGGGTGTCGTTGATAAAGGGATGGAAGCCTGGGGCCCCAAGATTGGTAAAGAAAAAGTGATGGCTGTTGTGAAATATGTTAAGGATTTTCAAGGCACAACGCCAACAAATCCAAAAGAACCTGAGGGTAAACTATACGAGTAAATTATGAGTGAAAAAAAAGGAGAGCCACACGAAACCCGTCTGGCCACAACTGATGAACATGGTCATAGAGTTTATATCCATCCAGAGGATATTAAAGGCAAGTGGAAAACAAGAAGAACTTTTTTCTACTGGTTTTTAATTATTTTATATCTGGTGCTGCCATGGATTTATGTTGATGGGAAACAATGGGTTCTCCTTAATATTCCTCAAAGAGAGTTTACAATCTTTGGTGAAGTTTTTTACGGCCATGATGGCCCTCTACTTTTTTTTCTTGTCATAGGGTTTATTATTCTAATGGCTTTTATAACAAGTATTTGGGGGCGAGTCTGGTGTGGGTGGGCTTGCCCTCAAACTGTTTTTATCGACTCAATTTTTCGCCAAATTGAACGAATCGTCGAGGGAAATGCAAGAAAACGTAAAAAGCTTGATAAGCAAAAAATGAACTTAGAGAAATTCTTTAAACGCTCACTTAAATGGACCCTTTTTCTCTTAGTTTCATTACATATTGTCCATTCTTTTCTAGGTTATTTTGTAGGTACCCGAAAACTTTTTTGGATTACTATGGGGTCGCCAGCTGAAAACTGGTCTTTATTTATTACGATGCTTATTATTACTGGGATAATTCTTTTTGACTTTGGTTGGTTTAAAGAGCAGTTTTGCATTATTGCCTGTCCCTATGGCCGTTTTCAAAGTGTCTCAATGGATGACAACTCTCTCGTTGTAGCCTATGACTATAATCGTGGAGAACCTCGTAGAGATAAAAATGTACCTAAGGATCAGGAAGGTGACTGTATAAATTGTAATCACTGTGTAAAAGCCTGCCCAACAGGAATTGATATCAGACGAGGAACTCAATTGGAATGCATTGCTTGCACAATGTGTATTGATGCCTGTGATAATATTATGGAAAAGGTCAAACGACCCAAAGGTCTTATTCGTTATACTACTGAAAACGAATTAAAAAATAAGCCCAAACCAAAAATTCAAATTCGAAGTATTATTTATCTCATTATTCTCTTTGCTATTGCTGCAGGCTTAAGTTTCTCTCTAAGTAAACGTAAAGACCTTTCTGCACAACTTTTAAGAGCAAGTAAAACTCCTTATCAAGTTTTAAAACGTGAAAGTGGAGAAGAACATATTCTAAACCAGTATAGGCTTAAGATAACCCAAACAGATCCAAAAAAGAAAGATCTGATTTTGAAATTAAATAACACTCAAGTCAAAATGACTTCACCATACAACGTTATTGAAATGGAAGAAGATAATTTTCAAACCCCTATTTTCTTTGAATTTGAAAAAGAAATACTTATAAATGGTAAAAAAACAATTCTTCTTAATCTTGTCGATAAAGACACAAATGAAGTCATAAAAACAATGGAGCTCGACCTTGTTGGCCCAATTAAATGACATTCAAAATGTATCAACTTGGTTAATTCCAGGGATTACTTTTCTTATTGCTCTTGGAGGCAGTGCTCATTGTGTAGGAATGTGTGGCGGCTTAGTTATGGCTTTCAGTCATGACTTAAAGTCAAACTTTACTTACCAACTAGGACGACTCTTTTCCTATATGCTTTTAGGATTTCTTGCAAGCTTTTTAGGAGCAACTTTTGTTAAAACTTTTCAATCTGAAGAAGTCATTTTGGTATCATCTTTTTTCTTTGGAGGTCTTCTAATCTACTGGGGACTTAAAATACTTTTTCAAAAAACCTTAAAACTAACCCCACCACACTTCGTTAGTTCTCTTTCAAAAAAAATTTATAGCTTAAGCCTTAAATTCAAAACACGGCCTTCTTTTTTTCGATCTTTTTTTATGGGCTCACTTTCTATCTTCTTACCTTGTGGATTTCTTTATGGAGTTGTTATCATATTGGCAAGTTTTGCTAATCCCATCCTAGGAGCAGTCGCCATGTTAAGCTTTTGGATAGGGACAGTTCCAAGCTTACTATTTGCTCCGACTATTTTAACAAAAGTTTTAAATCCACTAAAAAATAAAGCGCCACTTATATCTTCTTTAGGATTAATTTTAATTGGTGTTCTTACAATCGGTTTTAGATTTTTTAATTTTTATACACAATCATCACAACATATGGGACATATGTGTCATTAAAAAAGGCCATAATTTATATGGCCTTTTTTATTTAGGATAAACTTTTTAATTTTTTAAGATTTAATTGCTTCTGATCCAGAACTTCTAACCTCTTCACTTTCAATTGTGCTGGTCTTTCCAAGCTCTCCACTACAATTAACTCCTTCACTCATTAAGTTAGATCTTTCTCCAACTGTTACATCTTCATCTGAAGCTGAATAAGCAACTCCTGTAAACAAAGATAAAAATAATACCATAAATAATGCTTTCATATACTCTCTCCTTTTGAAGTATAATAAATTAACTTAGCTATTAATATGCATAGACTGTGCCAATTTAAATACTTCCCAAACCACTAAAATCACACTATATTTGCTCATTCTGCCGTATAAAGTTTAAACACTGAACAGATTTTAATCAAAAAAAACCGCTTAAAAAGCGGTTTTTAATAAAACTATTATTTGCCTAAAAGCTCGTTTTTAAGCTCTATAAGCCGATTTGTATCTGATAAAAGGTCTAAGTCCTTGATTTGATCTGAATCTTGCTCCTCGATCTCTACGTTCTCTAAAATAGACCTTATCTCTTTTTGCAGTTGAATAGATTCACCAATTTTATTTAGAATTCTTTTAGCTTTAACAGCTCCATCCATATATTCAAGAACTTTTTCTCTTGTCGGGTCATTTGCTGATGCAAAAACAGACTTTGGACGCAATTCCCCAGCATTACCACCTGTGACTTTAAAGACTAAACCCGCAAACTTGTCTTTTAAACTCATATTCCCTTTATCTACAAATTCATTAATGGCCAAAGCAGATAAAAAATCGACTCTTGCCCTTAGTAAGTCAATTAGCATCCCCCTGAAACTCCTTACGACGACTTTTTGTTCATTAATATTGAGCTCTTCTCCCCTTGATTCCTTAATCAGAGCAGACTCAATAACATCATACAAACTCACCTCTTCCAACTCATAGCCTAATTCTTTATTTTGTTTAATTGTTCTATGTTGAAGCAAATCTTTAAAATGAAAAGTCGCTGCATTAGCATAAAAGCTTCTTTCGGCTTGCTTATCCTCTCCCTCTAAGTTTAATGGGGACATCTTCTCCAGTCTTGAAGTGTAAGGGATCAGATCATAAAATTTATCTTGTTTTAATTGACTATAAGTAACAATAAGAGAACGATACATTTCATCAAGAGCATCCCCAATCAATTCCTCTCTAATTGAAAGCCCATATTCATCAGCAACTCCATCCCAAATCTGGAACTCTAAAGCTAAATAAAATATTTTAGCATCAGTAAGATCATTTCCAATATCACCATCAGGGTAAAGCTCTTTTCTTTTCTGATATCGTTTTTCCTCAGAAAAACCATGTCTACTAGCAGCTGCGAGGTTAGATGTATTCTTGTTCGTTTGATCCATTTTTTCACTCATCTGCTGAGTCGTCTCACTCATATCTTTTGTTGTTTCCTTCATATCTGCTGTCGTATTTTTCATATCCTGCATAGTCTGAATAGGACTTTCACAGGCCGTAAACAAGACATAACATAAAGATAAAGATATAAATGAGTATTTCATAGATTCTCCCAATTTAAATTAATAAAAAAATATGACTTTTAGTTTAGTCTGCAAAAAAATTTAATGGGAAAATTTTGTAAACTTTACAGGTAATTTGGATATATATACGGAAAAATTAAAAACAAATGTTAAATAACAAAAAAAAGCCACCCATAAAGAGTGGCTTTGACTTATAAATTTAATTTTTTTTAGCCATCAACTTCAGTCGCTGAGCTTCCATTAGTTTCTTGTCCTGAAGCAGCTGGAACTTGAGTTTCCTCTCCTGGATTTCTATCCTCATTACAAAGGTCAGCACCCGATGGTGTTTCTTCAGCGTAAACATTTCCAAGTCCTGTAAATATTGTTAGTAATGTTAATAAAAATAGTTTTTTCATATTATCCTACCTAGTTAAATCCTTACATATTTAAATTCACACCTGCTGGCTTCACAATGGCCAATAAGTTTTGAAATGCTTGAGTTACCTGTAACGCCATTTTATGACCCTTTTTAGACTCAACTCGCTTAATTTCACCGTAGTTATCATAAGCAACTTGAATTTTTCCAACACCCTTCATATCAATTTCCACAGGCTTACCTAAAGAGTTATATTTAAAAGCTAAGACTCTTCTTTTCTTAGTTTTTGTATCTTTATCAACCATTTTCTGAATCTTGCCCTTACTATTATATATCAATAATACGGCTTTACCTTGAGAATTCTGTGCTTGCTTAAGATTACCTTTCTTATCATATTTAAATGTTGTAACACCTGACTTGTTCTTAACCCTTGAAATCTTGTTATGAACCTTGTCATAAGCAATTTCAACATAGTCTCCTCGTGTAGAAGTTTTCTTAGTTAGTAGACCTTTATCGTTGTATTCAAAGTTTGTAACAACTTTTCCTCTGGCAATTTTTAGTGGCAGTCCACAACATTCAGAATAAATAGTTTCAGTTTTGATACCATTAATTTTCGTCATAATACGGTATGTATAACGTGACCCATCAGGTCTCGTTTTTATTTCATACTCATACTTATTTGTAACTGGCTTATTATTGAAGCCGTTTTTAGTTACCTCAGTCCAATAATGATTTTTTGGATCTTTCGGATTAGAACCATACTTATAAGACGTTACATCTCCATTTCTATCAGTGATTTTTGAAATAAAGTATGTTTTATCTTCATACTCTAATTTCATTGAGTCTTCTTTTTCACCTTTCTTACGATTTGGATTATAAATAACCTTAGTTAAATTATGGTTGCTATCATACTCATAGCCATACTCATTTCCTGCAACATCCTTTGAATAAACCAGGTCATCACCTTTATATTTAAAAGTCGCTACTTTATCTTTTGCCGACCACATTTTTACAATTCGGCCATCGGTATTCCACTCTAAGTATATTTGTTTTGCAAATGAATCTTTAATTGAATATAAATTTTTATTTTTATAGGTAAATTCAACAGTATAATTGTTTTTGTCTACAACTTTTTCCAATTGCCCATCTTTATTAAAGTACTCTTTTTTTCCATCATTTGAGGCTCGCATAAATCCAGTTTTTAAAACTTTGACTTGTTGAATTCCTCTTTCATTTGAGTACAAAGTCGAACCAACTGCAATATCACTTTTTACACCAAATTTTCTAGCATAAGCATGTCTAAGCTCAGCATTATTAGCGAGCTTATTAGTTAAGTCCTTAACCGCCTTAGCTGAAAGAGTCGATTTTTTTCTCATAACATCAACAACTTTTTGTGCAGCCTTTTTTGGATCAACAGCATTTTTTGGACAAAACCTTGTTTTTCCTCCGGCTCCATGCTCATGAATAACAACACAGCCATCTGGAGATTTTACTAATTTCGTCTCAAAAACATTCCCCCAACCAAATGCAAACCAACCCTTCTCCGTTGATTTTGAATTGTAGGTTCTTGTCATTTCCAAACTTTTCCCCGTTCCAGGAACAACAATATCCGTATACGAAATATAGAAGTTCCCATTTTTGAGATTGACACCTGCGTGAGCAAATCCCACTAACAAGGCCATTAAAACAATTGCATTACCTTTTAAAAATCTCATTTGCTTTCCCTTTGGGTTGAAATTTTCTATTACTTATTTAGCTTTATCGGAATATAAATTATTAGCTTAAATTTTTTTATACTTTTATTTGAATGACTTTCCACATAGCAAAGGCTCCCACAATATTAAGTCCTGCTGCCACGACCAAAACAAGATTTCCTACGAGAGTATTAAATAATAAATTCAGATAGTTAGGGTCAGTAGAGGCAAAATAAGCTCCCATTAAAGTCGGCATTGAGGCAATCAAACCTCCCTGCATCTTTCCCTGAGCAACATAAGTATCTATTTTTTGCTTAAGCCTGACCCTCTCCCGAATAACACCTGCAATTGTATCAAATACTTCAGCTAGATTACCACCTGTTTCTCTTAAGATATTTATTGAAGAGACAAACATATCATTATCTTCTGTGGGAACTCGTTTTGAGAGGTTTTCAAAAGCCTCATTAATCGGAACTCCTATTTTCGTTTGTTGGAGAATAAGATTAAACTCTTGGCTCACAGGCTTAGGCAATTCTTCAACCACCATCCCAAGTGATTGAGGAACAGAGAGCCCAGCCCTTAATCCATTTGAAAGTAAATTCAAAGCATCAACCATTTGATTCTCATATTTTTTAATTCTGCGATTAACCAAATAGTCCATCAAGGGTCTAGGAATTTTCCATCCCAAAAAAGCTAAAAAAAGTCCAAACACGATCCCTGTTGTATATTTACCAAACAAAAAGAACAGAGACATAGTGATGCTTGAAATCCCAAAAGTTAAAAATAATAAACCATAAGTTACATGGTTGGGATTAACCTCAATAAAAAGTAATTCACACTTTTGGAGTACATAATCTCGTGTTCCATAAGTTTGATCTTCAATCCAAGAAAAAAGTTTTACCGAGTTTCGATATGAGTAGAAAAAAAATAAAACACCTATCGCAAGTAATAATCCTTTTTTTCCCAAAATATCAACAAAAAAGTCGGTCTCTGAGGAGACTTGTTGAGCGACAGCACTCAAAGGAAATAAAAGCATTAAGAGTAAAAAAGTTTTATTCATTTTTAAATAAACCTCTTGGAATTTTCGTTCCTTTTCTCTCTATTGTTTCTACAAACTTTGGAATAAATCCTGAAGCCATAAAGCGCCCCTTGATCTTTCCTTTGGCCCCAATTCCTTCTTGTTTAAAAACAAAAATATCTTGCAAAGTAATGACATCACCTTGCATTCCACCGACCTCAGTGATATTCATGACTTTACGAGAACCGTCGTCAAGTCGAGATTGCTGGACAATCATATGTACTGCTGAAGCAATCATCTCTTTAATGGCTTTAGGTGAAATTCCTGCCCCTGCATATTGAACAAGTGTCTCCAGTCTTGAAATACAATCGCGTGGTGTATTCGAGTGAACAGTAGTCATAGAGCCGTCATGTCCAGTGTTCATAGCTTGAAGCATATCTAATGTTTCACCACCTCTACACTCACCAACAACAATTCGGTCAGGCTTCATTCTCAATGTCTGCTTAACCAAGCATCGAATATCAACGGCACCTTCTCCCTCTAAAGATGGAGGCTTTGTTTCTAAACGTACAACATGATCCTGAGGAAAATTTAGCTCGGCAGAGTCCTCACAGGTAATAATCCTTTCATTAGAAGGAATAAAAGCACCTAAGACATTTATTAAAGTTGTTTTCCCTGAACCTGTTCCCCCAGAAACAACAATATTTCTGTGAGCTTGAACAGAAATACGTAAAAAATCTGCCATATTAGTAGTCATTGAGCCAAACTCAACTAAATGTTTATAAGTAAGTCTTTCTTCAGGAAACTTTCTAATTGTAATGGTTCCCCCATCAAGAGCACAGGGTTTAATGATTGCATGTACTCGGGAGCCATCTTTAAGCCTTGCATCCACATAAGGTGTTTTTTCATCAATTCGCCGACCGACTTGAGAAACAATTCTTTCAATAACATTTAAGACTTGCCTGTCATTAGTAAAAGTAATATCTGACTTAATATTTTTACCTGATTTCTCATAATAAATTTTTTCAGGCCCAACGACCATAATCTCTGAAACAGTTTTATCGTCTAAAAGGTCTTCTAAAGGACCAAGTCCAAGAGCTTCATCAAGAATTTGCTTAACGATATTATTCATATCTTCACGAGTATTTAAAATTCCTTTCGTATCTTCCTTTCCCAAAAGCTCAACAACCAACTTTTTAGTTCTTTCACGTAAAATAATTTGAGCCTGTTCATCCCCACTATCTTGTTTTTTCATATCCATCTCTTCAACTAATGCCCTGTGGATACGAGATTTCAAGTCCGTCCAAGGATCACGACCAGTACGACCTGAAGACGATTTTTTGGGTTGAACTTTTTTTTCTTTAAGATTTTCTGGCTTTTTTAAACGGGCCAAAGAAGCTAAGACATTCTTTTGTTTTATTTGCCTGACAATTTCTACCACCCCCTGAGAGAGAGGTGAGTTTTTTGAAAGAGTAAACAAAGCACTAGATGAGCTTAAGGCGCGAATACATCCTTGATCATCTTTTGGAATAACAGAAAACACCGGCTTTCCTATTTGTCTACCGATTGTCTCAGGGGTAACAGGGTGTCCTTTTTGATATTGATTTAAAAATAGCAATATCATCTCTTTAGGAAAAAGCATTGTCACTAACTCTGAAAATAATCTCTTAGATTGGTTAACTGCTAAAAGATCAGGAGTGACAACAATATTTATCATTGTAGAGAACTCCATTGCTTTTAAAGCAAGTTCTGTGAGTTCCGAGCCAGCATCTATAATTGTTATGGGATAAAGGTTCGTAATCGCTTTTAATGTTTTTCCAAGGCCCTCAGGATTGATATCTTGAGCAATAGATTGCTCTGTTGGCATGCCAATATAATGCACGCCCATTTTATGTTGCCCGACAAACATATTGATTGTTTTAGGATCAATTGAACCATTAAATTCAGAGAGATCCTTAAGGTTTTTCTTTGAACGCATCCCAGTGATTATATTTTGATCGCCACACGCCTTTTGATCAAAGTCGAGTAAAAGTGTTTTTTGACGATTCTCCGTAGAAAAAGCAAATGCAAGGTTAGCGGCGACTTGAGATTTACCGACACCTCCTTTACCTCCAATAATTGTAATAATATGACCGGCCATTTATCTTTCTCTTTTTCTAAACTTCTTTCGAATTTCTTCTGTTCCTTGAGTTGCTGTGTCTAAAATTTCAGGAGTGATAAAAACAACAAACTGTGATTTTTTTGTCGTATAACTTTTTGAACGCAACATTTCAAAAAGTGATGAAGCCTGAGCTGTATCTCCTTCCGCTTCAGCAGTAGTAGGATCAGGATCATTTTTATCATAACTCGTATTTGAGTTCGATTGAACAATCCCCCCAATGACAGCAGATTCTTTAGACTTCACAGTGATATTTGTTCTAATTTCATTTGAAGTTACTTGTGGATTACCTGCTGAGTCCTCACCATTTGGCAACGAAACAGTTATATTTAAGTTTTGTAATTCTACATTTTCTTGATTTTGGATTTTAGGCACTGTAGTCATCTGAAAAAGAATAGAAGCTTCTCTTGCTTCTTGGGCTTCACCTGTCCCCACAGCAAAATTTATTTTTGATTCTTTTTTAATAAATATACTTTTTTCATTATTTGTTACGGCCATCCCTGACTGGATAATTCTTGCATATCCCGCTTGTTTAGCCGACTGCAGCTTTGGAAAAAGTCTAGAGATTGTACCTGAAAGAGTTCCATTTTCTTCTGTTGTAATTCCACCTGCTTCATTCTTACCAAAGCTTATAGAACTTTCGTTTGACATAAATGGTGCCCATTTGAAAGCAAATAACTTTAAATAATCCTTAGATAATTCTACAAATTGAGATGAAACTTTAATAATTTTTGGTGGTGGCTCAGGATCTTTTTTTTCATTTACATTAATAAAATTAGCAATCTCACCACGCACTTTTCCTCTAAATCTATCTCCTCCAACGGCTTGACCTAGTCCAGAAAGTGTATCTGGGAGATAAGCTTTCGCAATATTTTCTGCTAAGATTTTCTTCCCCTCACTATTGACGACACCCTCTAACCAATAATCACCATTAACAACTCTTACAGTGACATCCCTCATTCCATTTTTATTCACAACATCTTGCATTTCTCGGGCAACAATTGTTTGAGTTTGTTTGGAGTATTCAATAAGTAATAAAACATCTGGATACTTTGAAAGAACAGTAAGGATTCGGCCAATCTTATCAGGAACAACGATCTCTCCACCAACAGTCACCTGGCCCCCCTTAATACTAATCTCTAAACCTTCAATATCACCTAAAAGTTCTCGTAATTCTCTTACGGTATTAGAATTACCATCTGAAGTTACATTAACTATAAATTTATCTCTTATTTCACCTACAGCGTCCCTTACTGTCACTGATGTTTTCCCTGGCTTAACTCCTCTAAAAGTAATTTCTTGCTTAGAAGGTGCTAGGATTAATTGTATTAAAGAGTCATTACCAATTGAAACCTTAGTGTTAAATTTATAATCAAGCTTTACTATTTCATCAATTCCAATGGCAACATTTAAGTTTGTCTCCTCAACATCTTTCGTTTCTTGAGCAAAACTCACTTGCCCCAAAATAAAAAATAGACTTATCCACACTAAACGCATTATCTTCTTCTCTCCAACTGTGCTTTTCTTTCAGCAAAGAATGCTTTTGCTTCTGCAGCATCTTCACCTAAAACATCAAAAAGATTTGTTCCGCCAATTCGCTCTATTGTTTTATCTGTATTATTTCTCAATGAAAGATAGACTCCTCCACCGGCCCTTTGAAGAAAAAGTAATTTTTGAACTTCACTTGGGCTTAATTCCACTGTCACAGTATTAAAATTATTATATGTATTTAAATTTAATCTCTTAACTTCCTTATCAACTTTTAAACCAACCAATGGTATCTCTTTTGTCACTCGCTTTCCCGTTGCAAGAACATAAACATCCTGTAAAACAGTTTTAATTTTCATCTTTTCAATTCTTCCAGCTCCGTAATCAATTAAGGAAAGAACATCAACTCTATCTCCAGGCTTTATCAATTTTCCAACAGCTGCATCCTCTCCTAGCTGTATTGCAAAGGCACGTTTTCCTTCACTAATCTGCCGTGACAAACCTGTTTCTTCACCAGGGTACAACACTCTAGGCCCAGTTATTTGTTCTCCTGCTTTAATGGGAGTGGCAGCAATAGTAGCATATAAATCTTCTATTTTATTAAAGGCACCTGGCATAACATAACTTCCGGGAACGGCGATGATGGCAAGTTTTCTGTCATCGATTGTGTCCATTGCCAAAATATCTTCTTTGGCCACGACCACCTGTCTCATATCCCCATACTTGGACTTATATTCAGCCTCTCTACCCTCTATATACGAATTGACCATAAATACTGCGACCAATGCGATGACCAAACTAAGTGTAAAAGCTCTACTATTCATATTTATTCCTTTGCATCAGCATTACCTATTATTTTATACTTAGACTTATATCCTTCATAATGAGGAAGAAATGACCTAGTTTGGAAAGTTTCATCCCAATTACTTAAAAATAGTTGATCTCTTTAATAAGTTTACTGAATTATACAATGCTGAATGTTAATTGAAGAATTAACAGATGCTGCTCGTGGATATGGAATATTATAACCGTCAGACTTTACGTAGGTTGCGCCACAGACGCCATAGACAGTCTTAACCCGAATAAACTGAGTTGTCGTCCCTTGATAACGTTCTTCACATTTATCATCAACTGCTTCTTTAAAAGGAAGCCTAAATTGAAAGCAAGGTGCTAAGGGCTTATTATTAACTAGTTGTAAATTCCAACCTATAATATCCATACCAAACAAGTTCCAACTATCCGAAGGCTCTGAGGCCCTATCACGATACGGAAGAGGAATATTTGGATTATTAGTAGCGCGATAATAAAAATAACTTCTCGTAATTTTTTGTTGGTTTATGGAAGCATTAATAGCCCCTCCAATAGACATCGTTACTGAATACATCATAAGCATAAAGGGAAGAAAGAGCATAAACTCAACCAAAGCTTGCCCTTTTTCATTTGAAATCTTTTTTTTCTTAACAACCATTATCATAGGGTACTATATCCAAATTTGATGTCGTCTGACACTTTTGTGTATTACCAGTCATAGCCGCACAAATCATTTGAAAACATGTAAACCGCAGTGGTTCCTTACCAAGAAATGACTCAGATAACAGAGTTGCCTTTTCTCCTCCTCCAATAATGGGAAGAGATGAGAGAGACTTTTTAAATGTTGATGTTGTTCCACTAAAAAGTGCACTTCCTTCATTGCGTGTCACAACTTGAAAGTCAGCATCAATCCCCAATTCCTTAAGTGGAAATCTTCTAAAAACTTCTTGAGCTCTGTCTCGGGCATAATTAATATTATTTTCATAAACGTTATTTCCGGCATCATGAACAAGATAGGCCCTTGAAGCCATAAAGTTAACATAATGATTCAAGTACCCTGCAGTAAGATTTAAGCTTTGATTGATAAATAAAAAAGTGACTCCCAAAGCAAAAGCAAATGTTAAAATAAATTCCAAAGCCGACTGCCCTTTTTCATCGCGCAGGATAGGGGTCTGCCGCACCAAAAAATCTTCCATTATAGGAGTCATGCTTGGACGATTTGTAATTTGGTTTGGTGTAGGGTGTTCTTCCATAAAGTCCATGTCTATAAGTATACTCCAGCTCATTTTTATATGCATTAGCAAATTGACCATTCTTTCCAAAAATTTTATCGAAGGCATTGGATTTAAAAATAAAAGCGGCCAAAGTAGCAACAACAGCAAATAATAAAAGATACTCAACAGTTGACTGTCCAGCTTGCTTATTTACATCATTATTGTCCATCCAAACCATACCCATGCAAGAAGAATTACTGGAGCATAAGGAAACTTTTTACCAAAGCATTTTTTAATTCCTTCTACATCCATATTTTTTATACTTTTATAAAGTTCACGTCTATAAACAATAATATTATTCACAAAAACGATCCCCCCAATAATAATTGTACTTATCAACAAATTATAAAAAACTATATCTTGTTGTTTAAGAGGAATGACTAAAAATACAGTTGCCAAAAACTTTGAATCTCCCCCCCCCATGACCTTTAACATAAATAAGACAAATCCCACCAAGAGAAAAACCAAAGTAAACTGGAACATCTCAATGCCAAAAGGATAAAGGTCTGGATAAGCAAAAAAAAGAATGAGGGCAATAAGAAGATTCAAAACTGACCATATATTTTTAATTTTTTTATATTTAAAATCCAAATAAGCAACAAAGCACAACTCAATAAAAATAAACAAATAAATTGCAATAGGCATATTCAATCCGTTCCATTGACATACGACTCGAAAAAGCAATCGCTTTGACAGACACCAACTGTCAAATTCAAGCTCACAACATGACCAAGGTTTCCAATTGAATCTCGCATAAAATTATTAAAGCCAAGGGCTAATTTCGAAGAAATGATAATGAGAAAGGCAACTAACAAAAGATACTCTACTAAAGCCTGACCTGTTTGAGAAAATAATAAGCCCATGTAAGTAGTTTACATGGGCTTAAGTTTGAAAAATATAAATGGAAAAATATTCCTAAAATTCGAAACTTAGTTTAGCTCTTGAATGATTCCATCAGTCTTACCAAAAACTTTTTCAATCATTCCAATCAATCTACTCTGTAAGGTATCCTTAAACTTGAAAATAATGACAGCAACAACCGCAACCAGAAGAATATATTCTGTAGATGTTTGCCCATCCTCATCTTTTAAATAATTTATAAACTCACGTATCATAAGTTCTCTCCCTTAAATGGTACTTAACTTCTATCGGAAGTTGACCATAAAACCTTTAAGGAATTTTACCCCTTAATCTCATTATATCACTTAAGTCATTACTTTTCAACGCAAAGCACCACAAGGATAACCTAAACCACTAAAATTACGTGTAAAGGGTAAAAATTATGTCTGATAATAATTCACTCTCCAAGGCTCAAAAAATTTGCTATAATAAGTTTGGGCCGGGGATTCTGTAAATTGAGTTTCGCCCTACAAACTTTACAACGGGAGCTGTCCCTGATCGCGGTGAGCATGCCCAACAAGTGTTAAATTACACTTGCTAAATGGGAAGCCTAAAGCGATTACTAATTGCGCCCACCTATTTATTAGGGGCGCGAAACCGCAAAACACAGTTCCCCGGCCCTCTCATGAATCCCTTATATTATTCTAAGTAGATGATTTCTTGACATCATAGCAAAAAACTCTGAAAATTTTAATATGGATCAGCAAAGTAATGAAATTATCTCGACAAAATGGATTGAAAATCTCGCTTTAGATGAAATCAATATGGAAGAATCTGGAGTCATTAATTTCAGTGAACACTTAGATCCTATGCACATGCTTGAAACATCATCTATTGAGTTTATGGAGCGACTAAGAGATCGATTTGAAGTTTATCAAAGTAAATTTAATGAACTTAGAACTCATGGGAGCGATCAAACTAAAGCAATCAAAATGTTTAAAATATCAAACACCATAAACGATTTTATGCTTTTTAGAAACAGCCTTAAGTTAGTGGTTGCAAGAAGATCTGCCGATGTTATCTCTCTTGGTTTTTTATCGAACTCAGGTGGTCTGTTTGCGGCCAGATTAAACTATCAACCAAATTCAAGTCAAAAAATACACGAAATCAAAGCTCATGTTGGACCATTTAATAATATTCATTGGAAGTTTAATGGTGAAAATGTTGATATTGACTCACTCGTAAGACATTATTTAACTGAATTTATTAAACATTCTGCTAGATAAAATTTATTCCCGCATTATTTATTTTTTTAGTTTTCACCGTTCCTTCTAATCGACTCAAATATTTTTGAATCGTCTGCTCAACGGTGGGTATTTTTACTTGAAACTCTGACTCTAAATTATGTCCGTCCATAAAAAAAGAAAGCTCTTCTCCTAGTGATTGTAGTGCGAGTTGATTTTCTGTTTGAGGAAACTTCCAATCTCCTTTAACAAGAAGTCCACTATTTCCCCCAAAAATACTGAGATAAAGTTTAGCAAAATCATAACGAGTCATTATATCTCGACTAGATATTTGAAAAAGTCTATTCGTTATGTTTTTTTGAATCGCCAAGTCTAAATATTCACAAAGTGTATAAACATCGATAAAGCCAGTTTTAATTTTGGTATCACAAATAATTTTTTGACCTAAATACTCATTCCTTTCAATCGCCTCAACCCACTTAAGGTCATTAGGATTAAAACTTCTCCCAAAAATTGGACAACATCTAAAAATAATATAATTTAAACATGATTTTTGAATATAAAACTCAGATGAGGCAACGGTATTGCCGTACACACTCGAAGGCATAGGAGTGTCGTTTTCCTTAAAAAGAGTATTTTCACCGGAGAAAATATAACTTGAACTAAAATAAATAAATTTGGAATGGTAACGTTCTGAAGCCATCGAAACATTAAAAACGCCTGCTGTATTTAAAGCATCTGCCACCTTAGGATAATCTTGGCACACACCTAAGTCTGTTAAGCCAATCGCATAAATAGTGATATCTGGTTTAAATAAAAAAACAACTTTTTGGACAAGGTCCTTATTATGAACATCACATTTAATAGAAAGAACACCTGGTATTTTTACCGGTGTTTTGTAATATGTTCCTACTATTCTGTATTTACTTTTTAATTTTTCAGCTATATTTGATCCAATAAAAGAAGAAAGACCAAAAATTAGGATTGTTTTCTTATTTTCCATAATAAGATTTTATCACTATGATCTGAAAATAAGTATTGGGAATTATTTTAAATAAAATGACTTTTTGACTCAAATAAAGAAAGCCTTCCCTTATTCAAGGGAAGGCTTTGTAGGATTGTGATTATCCGTTTAAAAGTTTAAGTGCAAAAGTTGGTGCTTGATTTGCTTGTGCGAGCACCGAAACTCCAGCTTGATTAAGAATATTATTCTTAGTCATATCAGCAGTTTCAGCTGCCACATCCACATCTCTTATTCGTGAATTAGCTTCACTAAAATTCTCCTCTGTAACTCCCAAATTTTGTACAACTGAAGTAAGCCTATTTTGCAAAGCCCCCAAGTTCGCTCTAACACCGTTGACTTGTACCAATGCATCATCAAGTCTTGACAGTGCCAACTGAGCTCCCTGTTTGCTTGCAACTGACTCGGCCGAAAGTCCAAGAGAGTCAAGTGTTGAAACAACTTCTGAGCCATCGTAACGAATTCTATCGTTAAAGGGGTCATTGCTCGTTCCCACTTGAATTTCAACCAGACCACTTGTGCCATCTAATAACTTCCTTCCGTTGAACTCTGAAGACATAGCAATTCGCTGTATTTCATCTTTGAGTTGTTGAAACTCAATATCTGAAAAGCTTCTCTCTGTGTCTCCAACTGTGTCAGAGGCTGCCTGAACCGCAAGCTCACGAAGTCTGATAATGATATTGGAAACCTCTGAGAGTCCTCCTTCTGCTGTCTGTATAAGCGAAATACCATCATCTGCATTCCTTTTTGCCTGCCTGATACTTCGGATTTCAGCTTTTAAGTTTTCACTTATTGCAAGTCCTGCAGCATCATCTGCGGCTCTAGTTATCCTCTCTCCACTTGAGAGTTTTCTTAAGTTACTATTTAAATTCATTTTTGTCCTACTAAGATTTCTTTGTGCAGAAATACTTTGGACATTTGTATTAATTCTTAATCCCATTTTATGCTCCGTCGATAATCATCTTAAACCTCCTGTTTTTTTTCGAGCATCCATGCTCTTTATTGTTAATCTTATGTTGGTAAACAACTTTTAAATTTACCAACTTCGCACTTTACTTACACGACATCACACCTACATTGTGTTTATATGTATAAACTTCTTGCAGGAAATTTTACATCAACCAGCTAACACTGATCACGATACACTAGGGGTAACCTTAGCCATTAGCTGCTGATTGAATTAGTGTTAATGCACTTGTTGTCGAGTTATTTGCTTGAGCTAAAACCGACGTACCTGCTTGCATTAAAATATTCGTTTTCGTCAACTCGGCAGTTGATTTAGCAATGTCTGCATCTCTTACTCGAGAATTAGCAGCACTTAAGTTTTCAATACTAACTTGTAAGTTATTTATCGTAGACTGAAGTCTGTTTTGAAGTGCACCAAAGTCTGCTCTAATCCCTGAAACTGAAACAATTGCAGAGTCAATTGCGGCAAGTGAATTTTGTGCCGAAATTTTATCTGCGACAGAAGCAAGATTAAGACCTAAGGCGGCAACATTAACATCTGCACTTGAAGCATCAAACGTTAACCTGTCACTTAAAGGATCATTTCTTGTCCCAATCTGAATATCAAAAACTGCTCCTGTTCCATTTAATAAAGGAACCTTGTTAAACTCAGTTGAGTTTGCAATTCTGTCAATCTCTGCGACTAGCTGTTCAAATTCAACATTAAGAAATTTTCTTTCCGTTGGACCAATAGTGTCAGAAGCTGCCTGCACAGCAAGTTCTCTTAGACGAATCAAAATGTTTGATGTCTCAGATAAACCACCCTCTGCAATTTGCACTAAAGAAATACCATCGGCAGCGTTTCTTTCTGCTTGGCCTAAACCTCTAATTTGTGCCTTTAAGTTTTCTGAAATGGCCAATCCTGCAGCATCATCTCCCGCACGATTGATTCTTTGACCTGATGAAAGTTGCTCTAGAACTTTCTGCTGACTTAGTCTCGTTTTACTCAAATTCCTTTGAGCATTCAAACTCGAGACATTTGTGTTAATACGTAAACCCATTATAATCCTCCTTGACTAGGGTTCCTTATCTCTTCCTTTAGATAAGGGATGATTAATAATCACCTACTGTCTTTATCGCCCACAAAAAAAAGCTCTTTAAAAAAAAAGATTAAATATATTTAACTAGGTAAAAAATACCACTCTGCCCTTCTTCTCAAACAAGGATATTGAATTGGGTTTTGCTTCTTAACCTTTTTCCTTTAAAATAAAAACATAATGAGAAGGAAAATATGGACTATTTAACGCTAGCACAAGCTCCTGAATTAAAAGACAAGACCTTTCGTCTTATAGAAAACTCCTTTCAATATCACTCGCCATATAGCTTTAAAATCGACTTTTATCCTCTAATAAAAGATAAAAATCTCAATCATTGCCACATTTTGCTCGATCAAGGAAAAGTCATCGCTCATATTGGAGCTTTAACCAAAAACATAAACCTTAAACATCGAGAATACTCTTTTACTATGTTTGGAGGAATTGCCATTGATCCACATTATAGAGGCAAAGGAATTTTCAAGCAGCTATTCACTCAAGTAAACTCACTTTACTCGTCATCCACTTTCCATCTGCTATGGAGTGAAAAACTTGAACTCTATAAAAAGTTTGGATTTTTTCCGTGCATACAACTGAATGAATACGATCAAAAACAAATGTCGACAGATGACTTCCATATTGAAAAAACAAAGCTGAGTAAAATTTCCACTCAACAATTAGACCAGCTCATCCAACTTTATCAACAGCTCGATCACCTCACACCAACGAGGACAGTTCATGATTGGAAGGAACTTTCAAAGATTACATCTACCGATCTTTATTTAATATACAAAAAAAACGAAAATCAAATTTATAATTACTTCTTTATAAACAAAGGCCAAGACTTAGCTCACATCATACACGAATACGGATTTCTTGACCTACAACAACTTAATCTCTTAAGTCATTATGGAAAAGTATGGACTCCCCTAGAATTCTCCAGGCTACATCAAACTCTTTATGCTTCTCTTTTGAAAATTTCTCATCATGAAAACTTTAAAAACTTTATAAAGGACTATACAAATATTGAATTAAAAATGATTCAAGACGACAAAACAAATTTCACTTTTAAAGATCATTCTTATGAATTAAGTCTCCATGAGTTTTTGCTAGGTATTTTTGGCCCGACCCGCTTTAACGAAATTAAAGCCCCTTACCTTTACATCCCAGGAATGGAAAGCATTTAGAATTATTAAATCAGACTATTTGATTTTATAAAAAAGACCAGATCTTATAATTAGAGCTGCTCCAACGATCCAAAAAATATAACTTAAAATAGGTACCTGATTAAAGTCCGTTATTTTTAAGTCCCCTATGATTAATGTTCCAGAGATTAAACACGTAGAAGCTAAAATCATCATTCCTACAAAATGAATACTCTTTGAAAGAGCTTTAATTTCCTTATTCGTATCAGCTAAGCTAATTTCAATAACATATTTACGCTTTGCAAATTCCTTTAATACCCATTTAATATGCCTAGGAATGACTCTTAATGAACTTATGACATCTCTTCCAACCCATGCCACATCTTCCAAGATAGCTTCTTTAGATATCAACTCTTGCATCACCTCTTGAATTTCAGACTCTATAATTTCAAAAATATTTAAATCAATTTTAAGGGATTTTCCTACTCCATCTAAGGTGATTAAGGCCCTAAAGATTATAAACCATTCGCGAGGAAGATAAACTTGATGCCGACTCAGAGTAGAAACAATAGAATGAGTTAAAGCCGCTGCATCCATTTCTTGCACACTCATTCCGACATAAGGGGTTAAAGCGTCACGAATATCGCGAACAAGCTTGTCATGATCTGGAATGACCTCAAAGTCAGCGACATCTAAAAACTCTAAAACTAGGCTTTCATAATTATTACTTAAAATAGCAAACAAGATAGCAACTAAATTCGCCCTGTTTTGCTTACTCAACACTCCAACTAAACCAAAGTCTATTAAACCAATTCTATTATCTTCTAAATGGAAAAAGTTTCCACCATGTAAATCAGCATGAAACAACCCATCTGAAAGCATATTATGCATAAATAAACGGACACCTTTATCTAAATTTTCTTTTAGCTCAGGAAGGTCATTTAAATTATTAATTTGATTAAACTGTTTTCCCTCTAGGTATTCCATGACCAAAATTTTCTGGGTCGTTAATTCTCTATAAACTTTTGGGATAACAAAAACATTATCTTTATCAATCTCTTTTATATTTTCAGAGATCTTTTTATTATTATTCGCCTCGATTAAAAAGTTTAACTCAAGTTGAATACTCTTAAAAAAGTCATCCACCGCTCGAGAAAGCCCTAAATATTTTAAGTCTATCGAGGCCTTTTCCATTTGAGAAACGATAAAAGAAATGATTTCAAAGTCATTTTTAAGTGTCTTGGATATTTTTGGACGCCTTACTTTTACAACAACCTGCTCTCCTGACTTTAAAGTTGCTTTATAGACTGTTCCAATAGAGGCCACACCTATTGGTTTCGAAGAAAAGCTCTCAAAAATCTCATCTATAGATGAGCCTAATTCTTTTTCAATTCTCTTTTGAATAATATCAAAAGGAACTGCCGACACATTACTTTGCAATTTTTTTAATTCGCCAATTAAAGCCGGGTCTAGAATATCTTCACGGGTCGCTAAAAGCTGACCTAATTTAATAAAACTTGGCCCTAATTCTTCAAATGACATCCTCAATCTATAGCCAACTGACATCCAAAAGTCGTAATCATTTTCCGAAGTTTTAAGTTTAAATCGAGACTTTGGAATAACAAAATTAGGAATATAATGATGAAGCTTAGAGGCTTCGATAAATTCATCAAAACCATGACGAGCAAAAACTGATAGAATCTCACGGAATCGCGTCACATTTTTTATTGTTTTCGTTATTCCTATTCCTGTTTTTATAATATCCATTTCTTTATTCTAAGTTATTCTACGACACAGACAAATACTTAATATATCGTACATTTTTTCCTAGAAAATCCTGAGTTTTTCGCTCAGACCTTTAATGAATTCAACTCATTCATAGTGAAGACTTTTATTAAAAAAAAAGTTAAACTATCTCTTTATGAAGTTTATCATTCTCATACTTATATTTATTTCTCAATTATCTTATGCAAATAAGACTTGTTCTCGTTTTGCTGTCATAAACTATCAAAAGGTCCTTGTGGATGCAGGAACAAACAAAAAAGGTGAAGGATTACGCTTTTACCTAGAAAAAGACAGTACTAGCAAGGAGCTGCTTGATAAATATCAAGAAAAAAATAAACCAACAATTTTTAGTGCTTCGGCCAGTACGGCCGGCTCACTACTCATTATGGCCGGTTTGCTCCAAACAAATAATTCTGAGGGAGTCCAAAATAATAATACACTGATTTATGGGGGAGCCATTCTTGTCGCCCTGAGTTATCTCACCTCAAAGACGATGATGTATAGCAATGAAAAAATTCTTAACGAAGCCATAAACCAATACAACAAAAGAAACTCTCCCAAGATTTATTTTTCCCCTTTTCAAGACAGCAAAGCTAAGACAGGATTAGGGCTTGGAATTCAACAGGAGTTTTAAATGCAAGTAAAATGCTATAATTGTTCACATTTAATTGAATTACTCAACGCAGAAAATATTCCAAGATCAGAAGAATGTCCAAAGTGCTATAGTAATGTTCGATCTTGTAGAATGTGCCATTTCTATGATATTAATGCTTACAACGAATGCAAAGAGCCTATGGCCGAAAGAATTATTGATAAAGAAAAAGCTAATTACTGTGATTATTATAAAATCGGTATTAACAATAACTCAGATGCAATAAAAAATGACGCTTTAGCTCAAGCCAATGCATTATTTAAAAAATAAATGGAGTTTAACATGTCACAACACCCAATGACACTTGTTGGAAAACAAATGCTCGATAAAGAACTAGAACACCTTATTAAAATTGAGCGAGAAGAAATAAAAACTGCTATTGCAGAAGCGAGAGAACATGGCGATCTTAAAGAAAATGCTGAATACCATTCAGCAAAGGAAAAACAAGGACACATAGAAGGAAGAATCGCTGAACTCCAGTCTAAGCTCGGGTCTGCAAAAGTTATCAACGTTAGTGAACTTGAAAACGAAAAAATTGTCTTTGGGGCAACTGTCACTTTATATAATGATGACAAAGATGAAAGTAGAACAGTACAAATTGTTGGCGAAGATGAAGCCAGTACTAGTAATGATAAAATTTCTTTTAATAGTCCACTTGGGAAAGCACTTATTGGAAAAGAAGACGGCGATGAAGTTGTTGTCCGAGCACCTAAGGGAGATGTTATTTATACGATAGAGGAATTTGAATATAAATAAGATCGGCTGGAACGATTCCTTACTCAGTTTATATGGAGAAAAGAAGCCCCCTCAAAGCGCTTTAAAGCTTCAAGATGCTCAAATTAAAAGCCTCTATGATTTACTTTGGCTTCTTCCTTTAAGAATTCAAAAAGCACCAAAACTTCAAAGCTTTGAACATATAAATCTTTCCGAAATTTTTATGGGACGTGGAAAACTTATCAATATAAGATTTTCTCCTGCATATGGAAAAAGAGGGAAAAGAGGGTTACAGCTTTTCAATGCAACAGCCGTTATTAAAGATCTTTTAAGTGAAAACTTTATGACTTTAAAATGGTTTAACACTTACCCAAGTCTCAAAAAACAACTTGAATCACTTGAGGAGTTTAGCTTTTTAGGTACAGTTTCGGAGTACAAAGGAAGTCTTCAAATCGCCAACCCCAAAATTAATCCTGCCTCTTTTTCAGAGACGAGTATGTTAATAGAATACCCCACAGTCAATACAGTATCAGGAAAAAACATTCAAAAAGTCATACAAAAAATCCCTCAATATTTATGGGAACAAGAGGTTCCCGCTTTCTCCAATCAATTTCAAAACATTGACTTAAACCTTAAATTTAAAATGCTCCATGGTCTAGTTGAATCAGAAAAAGAAGAAAGGATAGAGGCTAAAAACCAATTAATTTATGAAGAGTTTTTCTACAACCAACTAAAAGTCTACGCAAGAAAACTCAAAAACAAAAAATTAACGAGTATGCCCTTCATTATTTCAGAAGAGAAGAAGAAATCATTAAAAAGTTTTTTTCCCTATCCACTGACACCTGATCAAATTACCGTCTTCAATGAGATTCTCCACGATTTTTCGCTTAATTACCCTATGATGCGTATTATACAAGGAGATGTTGGTTGTGGAAAAACAACAGTTGCAATATTAGCTGCTTTAGCTATTCTCTCTCAAAAAAAACAAACAGCCTTTATGTGCCCTACCGAAACTCTAGCGACGCAACATTATGAAACTCTCAAAAATATCCTACCAAATGAAATAACTACGACATTACTTACAGGTAGCACTCAAAACAAACAAAAAGTCTATCATCAACTTGAAACCGGGGAAATTCAAATTGTCATCGGGACACATGCTCTCATTCAGCCCTCCGTAAAGTTTCATCAACTTGGACTTGTGGTTATTGATGAACAACATAAGTTTGGAGTTCATCAAAGACAAAGTCTAACTTCTAAAGGTAAGGGGGTACATACGCTTTTAATGTCAGCAACACCAATTCCTAGAACTCTACAATTAGTCCAATATGGAGATCTTGATATTTCAACAATTAAGTCCATGCCTGCAAATAGAAAAGGTGTTAAAACAAGAATTGTTAAGCCTGATACATATTCTAAATATTTAAGTTTTATAAAAACGCGTATGTCTCTTGGAGAACAAGTCTATATTGTCGCGCCAGCAATTGAAGAGAACGAAACAATACGCCTCAAAAATGTTTATTCTATTCTCGATTTATATCAAAAATATTTCCCTGAATATAAGATTGATGTCTTACATGGACAATTAAAACCAGATGAAAAAAAAGAAGTTATGCAAGAATTTGAAAAAGGAAAAATCAATTTATTAATTTCCACAACTGTTATTGAAGTTGGAATAAATGTCATTAATTCGTCAGTCATTGCCATCTACCACCCTGAGCGTTTCGGACTCAGCTCTCTGCACCAACTCAGAGGCAGAGTTGGGAGAGGTGAAAAGCCTGGGTTTTGTTTTCTCATTACAGATAAGGACACCCCCTCCGATGCACTAAATAAAATAAAAATCATTGAAAAGAGTAATGATGGATTTGAAATTGCAGAGGCTGACCTTATGAATCGTGGACAGGGAGACCTCTTTGGTATCAGCCAATCAGGTCATTTATCCCATTACAAGGTCGCTGATATTTTAAAAGATATTTCCATTTTTAAACAAGTGACCAAAGATATTGAGAAGCTTCAAATGAATAAAACTGAGCAACTTAATCAGTTCCTTCTAAGACTTTTGGAAGATACACAAGTTTCATCTACAATATAAGTTAATTCTCAGATATAATAAAAACCATGATTCAGTTTGAAATTTTAAAATCCATTGATCAAAAAAGGCAAGGAACCTATGTTTTTCATAAAGATTTTATAAGCCTAGGAAAAAGTGTTTATGATGATGCTTTATTTGATCAAGAGTCCCTTATTGAAAACCATTTTTTTCTTATTATTGAAAAAGACTCTCTTATGGTTCATTTCAATGAAAAAACACCCTATATTTTGATTAATGGAAAAAGAACGACTGCCTCTAAGCGCTTAAAGTCGAATGATAAAATCGAAGCAGGCAGTATAGAGCTTAAGATTTTAAGTTTCTCCAGTGAAAATGACAAAGGACGAAAGGAGTATTTGAATCAAAGAGTAGAAGAGATAAAAAAAACATCTCCTGAGTTAATCCCTATTCTTCAAAGCCTCAATGAGGATATATGAAAAAGACATACAGCAATTTTTTAAAAACCTCTGATGGCGAACAAATTTTTTATGTGAAAAATTTCCAAGAAACTCCCAAAGATAAAGATATACTCGTTTTTAATTATGGATTAGTCTGTAGCCACCATCATTGGCAAAAACAAATTGATTTTTTTGATGAATTAAATTTTCCAATTCTTCTTCATGATTACAGAGGACACTATCAATCATCTGGTGCCCATGATCTTTCTAACCTTACCTTTAATAGGATGACAATTGATCTTTACGAACTGCTGCAAGAATTAGAAATAAAACAAGTCTGCCTTTTAGGCCATAGTATGGGAGTAAATATTTGTTTAGAATTTGCTAAGCTTTACCCCAAGATTGTTTCAAGTATGGTTTTAATTTCAGGAACGATTTTACCCGTTCATGATGTTATGATGAATTCTCATCTTACAGGTCCGATAAAGCCTATCATTCTTAATTTAATTGAAAAATTTCCAAATGAGTTTAATCTTTTATGGAAGTACGGTGGATGGAATCCCCTAATCAAAAAGCTTATTCATACTGGTGGATTTAATGTTGATTTTGTTGATGAGGAATTTATCGAAATCTACTTAAATAAGATTGCACAACTAGGGCCACATCTTTTTTTCCAATTGATCGACCAAATGCAAGAACATGATATTCTCCCCTTCACTGAAAAGATAACCAAGCCTGCATTAGTTATAGGGGGAAATAAGGATAAAGTCATTCCTAACTTTCTTCAACGCTTTATTCACGAACGTTTAAAAAACTCTCAACTTTATATTATTCACGAAGGGAGTCATGTCCCGCAAGTTGACTTTCCAGAACTAACCAATGAAAGAATTAAATTTTTTCTCGAAAATCTAAAGACAAAATAAACACTAAGAGCTAGCCGCTTGTTTATAATCTAGTAAGTTTTTAAAAAGTCTATCTCTTGCATATATCACTTGAGATTTTTTATATTCTAAGTGAGAGGCCTCTCCCGCAGTATTTTGTTCATGACTTTTAATATCTGTAATCTGGACTTCAAAAGGATAAAAAAAGCGTACTTCGTTTGCAATATTAGTTGCATCAATACTCAGTAGTCTTCTTGTGACCTCATTATTGGGATCATTCTTTTTTGCAAAGTTTCTCACCTTATTAAACTCTTGATAAAATGGGTTTTGATACTTAATAAGTTGTCGACAAGTAAAATGTATGGCTTTGTACTCAGCAGATGAATGTTTATTATTTTTATAACTCATTTCTGAAAACAAACAGCTTTCTGTATATTCTTCTATTTTTTTTAAAAAATCTTCTTCTGAAAGTTGTCCTTTCATACTCTCTTTAACAATTTTCAAATAATCCTTTTTAAAACATTCGAGATCAATTAAAGAGTTTTGTGAGCGCGATGGTTTAATATTGTTCACAGTGATTGTATAATTTTGATCTAAAATCTTTAACACTCGTAGACAGTCAACCTTTTTAAAAGTGATAAAGCGAATACCAATTCGATCAAAAAGTTCTTCTGCAACATTTTCTTTTTTATGTAATAACTTAATGATAATACTTTCTCTCGTCTTTTTAGATTTTGTTTCAAAGTCAACGAGAGGAATTCTTACCTTCTTATCCTCCGTTTCTAAAAACAAATCATCACCTTCTCTTACCAAATACTTATAAAAACGATCAAAGATTTGAGTCTGGATTGTAGAAAAATAACGATATCTAAGATCTTTATCCAAATGCAAAATCGTATGCATTACTTTTAATAAAATACTGGCCCAATACGAGTCTTCAACAGTAATTTCATTTTCTGAATTGCCTGTTGCAATTAGCAATAATTCAGCAACATCAGTTATAGAATAAAAAACATTAGGAACAGTTAAATCAAGTCCATCTGGGTTTCCTTCCTTTAAAAAATATTTTTTTATAAACTGAATAGCCTCTTGAAAGTTTCCAAACATTTCGGCATTTTGAATAGGATCATCTAAGTTATAACCATAACCTTCCAAAAAGTTTAAAGCCTCTTCTCGTGTTTTAAAATTCGATAGATAGTTTTTAGCATCTAAAGAGGAAGTTCCACTGGCCATAATATCAAGTGTTTCCCAATTAAAATTAAAACTATCGTAAAACTCTGCCCGTCTCATCAATATTTATTTTCCTTCTCATTTAAGAAATTGAAAGTTAACCTATTAATGATGAAATATCAAAGATTTAGTCCATCCAGAGTCATTTCCTTAAGCTTTTTAAGCTTTTTTGGTATTGGTTTTATCCCTAAGGCCCCTGGAACTTTTGGGAGCTTAGCTACAATTCCTCTCCTCATCGTTTTGGCCCAATTACAATTCACACAAAATACAGTTATTTTTATGACGACGTTATTATTTTTAATTGCATGTTTTGTGACGGATTTTATTCAAAAAAAAGAAAATCAATTTGATCCCGGCTGGATTGTCATTGATGAAGTCATAGGGATGATAATAACCTGGTTATTTGTCTTTCCAGCAATAGATATCACGACACTTCTTCTCGTTTTCATTTTCTTTAGATTTTTTGATATCGTTAAAATTTTTCCCGCCAATTGGTGTGATAAAAAAATCAAAAATGGTATCGGAACCAATCTAGATGATGTCATAAGTGCACTCTATGCCGGAATAACAGTATGGGTTATAAAAAATTTCTTACTTATCAACTAATACCAAACAATTTCAGACAGTTAAAAAATCCGTAATTTTTCCGTAATTTGCTTGGCGAATAGAAAAGTTAATGTTAACTTTAAGCAATCAGATAATTTTAGGAGAGAAAGAATGGCAACAACTCAAATGTCGGATGAAAACAAGAAAAAAGCTTTAGATTTAGCGCTATCTGGAATTGAAAAACAATTTGGAAAAGGCGCAATTATGAAATTAGGAACTGACCAAAAACAAAAAGTTCCTTCTATTTCAACAGGATCATTAGGTATTGATCTGGCCTTAGGAATTGGTGGAATTCCTCAAGGAAGAATCATCGAAATATATGGACCGGAGTCATCAGGAAAAACTACTCTTACTCTCCATATTGCAGCTGAGTGTCAAAAAGCTGGGGGAACTGTAGCTTTTGTTGATGCTGAACACGCTTTAGATACAACTTATGCCTCAAAGTTAGGAGTAGATATTCCCAATACACTTATTTCTCAACCAGACTCAGGTGAACAGGCTTTAGAAATAACTGATATGCTTGTTCGATCTGGAGCTGTTGATCTCCTTATTGTTGACTCTGTTGCAGCCTTAACACCTAGGGCCGAACTAGAAGGCGATATGGGAGATTCACATATGGGTCTTCAAGCACGACTTATGTCACAAGCTTTAAGAAAATTAACTGGATCAATTTCAAGATCTAATTGTACCGTCATTTTTATTAATCAATTAAGAATGAAAATTGGAGTTATGTTTGGAAACCCAGAAACAACAACTGGTGGAAATGCACTTAAATTTTATTCATCAGTAAGAATGGATATCAGAAGAATTGGGGCCATCAAAGAAGGCGAAAATGTAACTGGTAACCGTACAAGAATAAAGGTTGTTAAAAATAAAGTTGCACCTCCATTTAAGCAAATTGAATTTGATATCATGTATGGTACCGGTATTTCAAAAGAAGGTGACTTAATAGATCTTGCAGTTGCTGAAAAAATTATTGAAAAGGCTGGAGCTTGGTACTCCTACAATAATACTAAAATCGGTCAAGGACGAGAAAATGCAAAAAGATTTATGATTGAAAATCCAGATATCATGGATGAAGTCAGACATAAAGTCCTTGTTAAGCATGGTTTGGCTGAAGGTGATGATCCTGCAATCAATATGGAAACAGGTGAAATTCTAGAAGAAGAGACACCTAAAAAGAAAACAACAAAGAAAGCTAAAAAGCTTCAATAAGAGTTTTACACCAACACACACTAAGGGAGCGATTGCTCCCTTTATTTTTTATGCATAATTCTAAAAAAATACAAAATATGTTTGAAACTTACGAAGAGATCAAACATACACAAAAAGATTTAGATCATAATCAAGATAACGCTAAAGATCCCCATGCGAAAAAAGCTTTTGATTATGCTATTAGAATTTTGTCTCTACGCGATTACTCTATTTATAAAATGAAAAAAAAATTGCAGGAGAGAAAATTCTCAGAAGATATTATTGAAAAAACAATTCAAAAATTACTCGACTATAATTACCTTAGAGAAGAAGAATTTACTAGAATTCGAATCAAACAATTTCTCGTTAAAGGATATGCTAATTCCTATATTAAGCAAAAACTAATGCAAGAACACCTAAATGCCGATGACCAGACAATAGATCAAATTCGAGACGAGCAAAACCTAGGCCACAACAAACAACTATACTATCTTATCGAGAAAAAATTACGCTATAAAGAAATACCAACAGAGTTTATTCCAAAACAGAAACTAAGAAATAAACTATGCTCATTTTTAGCTACTAAAGGTTATAATTATTCTGAAATTAACACAGCTCTAAATGAATTTATTAATTGATACTGAAACGCTTATTTTTCTTTTTGATACAACAAATAAAGCTTCTCAACTTGTTTTTTAAGGTCTTCAACCTGGCCTTTTAGCTCTTTATTTTCTTTTTCTAAGGCCGAGATTCTGCGATCTTGCTCTTGATTTTTTTCTTGAAATCCTTCTCGCATGATTTGCGCCATTTTTTTATTCTCAAGTGTTTCTTGTCGGTGCTCTTTGATTGCCTCTATTAAAATGGCCACCATATTAACATATTGAACTGATTTATATCCCGAAACAGGATCGGTATAAACAAGACTTGGAAAGACCTTCTCTAATTCTTGGGCAATGACTCCGTATTGACGATTAGTCGGAAAATGTTTTCCTGGATACTCCTCTGTTCGCCAAAAATACGTAGAACCTCTTACTTCAACAATCTTATCTAGGGCACTTGTAATAGTTTCAATATTTTTTTTGTAACGTCTATCTGATGGACCAGAATAATTAGTTACATAGGCATTTGTGATATTTGCATTTGTTGCATTTACTGTTGTTGCATTAATTACAGGTGCTGAAACTCCATTAGGAGAGACTAACCAACCAGTTCCTGTGTTACGAATTGTGTCTGCCGCCTCAATAACTCCACCAGGAGCAGTAATATTACCATTTGTCGCAGTAATATTTTGAGCTGCAGTCATATCATTTCCAGCAGTTACATCCTGACTTGCAGTTAAACTCCCAGCTAAAATTCCAACATCTCCATTTTCAACCCTTACTTGTTCTGATCTTGCAATACTTAGATGGTCAACACCTGGTGAGGGTTGAGTATTATAAATTCCGACATCATCATTATCACCCAAAGTAATTGAAGCATCTGTAGGGATAGACAAAGCATGTCGTTGAGGTCCTAAAGCACCCACTTGACCGGCTACTGGATTTAAAGTTAATGCTGCCGTCACATCATTAGTCCCAGGGCCAATCTTGGCTCTAGGCCCACCAGATATGCCCAAGAACTGAATAAAAACACCTGAACTAGTATCAGCTTGAGCTTTCCAATAGCCTTGTTCATTCGCTTCTTCTGAAGATTGACATTCCTGAATAATTCCAGTGGCAACAGTATCTACAAGACATCGCATCGGAATTCTCAGTATTTTTTCATGAGCTCCATAGCTTTTTGGTGAATTGGCAGACATTGGAACAATTTTTTCAACTGTAATAACAATATCACAAGTCCCAACCGGGGCTGAAGTCCCTCCGCTTTCAAACTGGCTTATATATGCAGATTTGACTTTCCAACGAGGTGCAGTTCGTATTTGTTCACCGACGACAAACTCTGGGTACGTACCTGTAGCATTATTATTTG
>LULL01000438.1_pt1 | contig 35368 bp, 41 predicted proteins | sample 728161 | NCBI WGS metagenome assembly LULL01 (sample SAMN03860290, study PRJNA289734) | marine metagenome | biome: seawater column; feature: ocean; material: water; isolation source: Red Sea water column Station 149 - depth 500m | place: Saudi Arabia: Red Sea | collected 2011-10-15 | depth 500 m
TAAATTTACAGAATTAGGTCAACCTCATACCCAAGTTGCCACTTAAATTTGGATCACTTAGGGGCAGCTGTGCATTTCAAGCCTTTGTGCAACAAAGCCATTTTAAATTATCAAATTTTTGTTCATAGTTAAATTATAATGGCTATTAATTAGTTTAAAATTGATTAGAAAAACAAACAGTTCGGATCTGTAATTAATGAATAGACTTTATATTATTTTAGGTGGTGTAGTCCTTTTAATGATCGTGATTGTTTGGAAAACAAATTCTGAACGGATAGCACGAGAACAAGAATATCAACAAAAAGCTTTACAACATATGCAAAAAATGGCTGAACTCGAGACTGAACGCCGAGCAAAACTAGCTCAGGAAGCTATCGATAAAGAAAGAAAAGAGCGACAACGTGTAGATGAAAACACTAAGGCTAAACGTGAATCAGAAAAATACATGCAATATGAACGGCAAGCTGAAGAGGATGGATATTCAGAAAATCATCACTTAATGGAACAGGAATCTTTAAGATATCTTTATGACTCTGATTATTAAGATTTAGAAATATTGATTTAGTCTTAATTAAAGAAGAGAAGGAGTATTTCGGTATTGTCTTCATAAGTTTTAGAGTTATTTGATATTCCATGCTCTAAAATAGTTTTAGATTAATCAAATAATTGTTTTGAGTTTGATTTTCTTTTGACATGAATTTGATAGTGAAAGTAGTCTCTAATGCTCAATATACAACTGAAAATATTGTCGCATGAGACTTGTACTATTTGTTATTGGTCATACTGGTGTACTTTCCAAAAATTACTATCTAACCATCGTTGTTCCTCTCTATATAAAGAACATCTTCTATGTTCATATACTTTAATGATCTTTTGAATTTCTTCTAAATAATTACTTTCTAGCATTATTTTTTGCTTAGCAGATAAAATATGTTCAGAAGCTTTTATGGCAGTATAAATTGCATTGAATAGGCCTTGTCCTGCGATTGGATCAAAAGCCAATAACGCATCACCACAAGCAACCCAACCTTCACCAGAGCTTTCGGACGACCAAGTTGTGCGAACATCATGAGCGTAAATATCAGCGCTTAACTCTAATTGACCTAGAAGATCCGTAATACCACTTTTTTTATTAATTACGTCATCCCAATGAGATGCATGATTCCTTAGATTAAATGCAAATTTAGGAAGAGTATGAAAACCTAACACCCATTTTTCCTCAGAGATTTTTCCTGCATATAACCATCCACTTTCATTGGATGAAATTATTGTTTTATTCAGTGATATGTTTTTCTCAGGTAGACAGGTACGATAAAGGGCTACTAAAGGAGCTCCTCGATAACGTTGAATACTCAGTAGTTTAAGAATTTTAGCACTGCGGCCTGTCGCATCGATAATCCATTTTGAAGTAATAAGCATTTTACCGTCTAAAGTAATTTTCCATAGACCATTGTGTTTGGTTAAATTTGTGACACTCGCGTTTAGATGTGTAATGTTTTTCAGTTGAATATATTGTTTTAAGAGCGTATCAAATCGTTGACGATCAATTCGAAGACCTAAGCCATAAGGATCATGAATAGCATCTGTTATAGATGCTTGTTCAGTTCCCCAAAAAGCCATATTTCCTGTGACTTTCGGGGAAAAAGAATTATAGCCATTTGAAGTATTGTGTAGTGTTTCAACCAGCTCTTTAAGACCTAACTTCAGAAGTAGTCGAATTGCTGCCCCAGCTAAGGTTTCGCCAAATTTATGAGCTTGATGATTTGGGCTACCAATTAACATAACTGACAGCCCAGCTAAAGCGAGTTGCCTTGCTGCAATCATACCGGCGGGGCCATTACCAGCTATGCATACATCACAATCATAATTGATCATTTTAACGTTTCTGAACTCTTACGGCTCTAAACGCGAGCAGTTGTTCATGACTAGCCCAACCTGCTTTATCGAGATTTGTCAGTGGTTCAGTGCTACTTTCGAGTAAATGTGTTGCATATTCAGCAGCAGCTTTTAATTTCCCTGCTATTAACGTTTCAACATATAGATATTCGGGAATATCAGGATCATCTTTAATACCTTCACGAACTTCAACAATGCCAAGTTCATTGAAGTGTGCAACCATACGCATCATGACATCTGCCGTATTTGCATCTTGAATGGCTCTCAACCAACTACGTCGTTGGTTAAAGGCAGCAATCCGTTCTTCTCGAGGCAAATCTAGATTCTTGCCAAGGAATTGCCATCCAACGAGTGATACTTCCTGGTATTTGCGCATAAAGTGGTCCATCTACTTGTTGAACTTTGATCGGAGTCATCGTAGCGCCATAATCTGGTTCAGGATCAGAATCTGAACGTCGTCTGATTCTAAAAGGGGAACTATACATACTGGCGTGACGCATAGGCCATGTCATTTCACATCCAGGATGGAAAGTGTCAGCTAGACAATAATGCAATGCTGCCTTATCGAGCGTATGTGGTTGGTCTTTTAGTGGAACTTGGTCAAAAGAGCTGAAGCTTTTTGGCTCTTGATCTGACCAATCATCAATGAAGTTACCTTCAACCCAATGACGTAGTAAGCCTTCTTGTAGCCCAGTCATGGTCAACATATTACCTGTACCATTTTCTGGAAAACTACCAAAAGCATCACCATAAATCCAAGGCCAGACATGTGGCCATTGAACTGGCTCTGCTACAACTGGTCTTGATGGTCTGAAGTTATGAAAGATTGCTCGGCGAAGTTCGCTATAAGGATCTGCTTGATTTAGATCGTTGGGTTTGTATGACAATTTGGAGAGTAACTGCGGATTGCTAAAATCCATAGGGCAGCCTTTACCAAAATAAGCTGCAAAACCTTTATTCACCCATTGAAGCCCGCCCAAACGATTTAATAATGGCAAAATATCATGGGTAAATGATGGTTTTTCTGGCATTGTCATCCAGCCAGCATTTACGTATACATCGCACATTAAGTCATACATCGTACGCCAACTGACGACATCAGGTGCATAATTGGGTGGTGCGACAACAACCCAAGCAGATTCAACAGGGATACTTACGCCATTAATTTTTACGGTCGCATCAACAGTACCATCTGAGGTGTCATCATACCAATCATTTGCATTATTAAAGCTTGGTGGATTATCTGGATCGAATACTGGTGCATTGGTTGGTGAAGCAGACCTTCCATGTCCACCTAAAAATAGTAGTCGCCCATTTTCATCAGTTTGTATTTCACCTAAGGGCACAGTAACAGGTTGATCAAATGCAGCTTGAAATGTTCCTGTATCAAAGCGATGCTCAGCACCACCTGAAATATTTCGACCACAAATACTCCTTGGACCTGGATCAATTGCTAATTTAATTCGATTTTCTGCTTTGACTTTAGGGTTGCGTAAAGCAAAAGCATTGTCTGGTGCATTGACAGCCTCAGGTATATCTAGTGCATATTGAAACTCATACCATTGAGATTTGCGGTTGGCGACATGCACGGTCCAAACGATATCTGCATTATCTGGGGTCAGTTCACGGACAACTTCACCAGCTGCATTGTATCCATAGAGTCGAAAACGAGCCGCTTGTCTTTTAATAGCGCCCGTTGAGTCTCGGTAATAGTTTGGTTGCTGAGTAAGATCAGCAGGGGCATCAACTATTTCAGGCCCAATGAAAAACTCATTTTCACTATCACCTACTCGAGCAATACCAATCGCAGGATGTATTGCTGCACGGACAATATGAGTATCGACACAGGCAGCAGGTGAAATAAGTGGACGAGGGGAGTTTGGTTCACCTAAAGGTATTCCATTTACATTACGTCTTAATTCAGCAGAAGCTGCATAAACCACACGCCTAGCATCGGCAATAGAACCAACAGGTTCATGATCGGCTGTTACGCGCCATATGTTCATGGCAAGATTTTCACCATACTCAGCTTGACCACGAGCTTCTATATCTTGGATAGGGATAACAATATCAGCGACATGAATGGGTGGACTTAAATCTTCTGACCAGACAACAGTTGCTTCATCTAATGGCATTTGGTCTGGATCGGTTCTTAATTGAATCATAAAGCGGAATCGCGCTTCAGATTTTTTTAACCGAGCAACTAAATCTGCACCTAAATAAGAAGGGTCATTGGGAGAGTGATTTGGTGGATCAAGATAAAAGTTGGGTTCTAATTTATATTTAACGAATTGGCTCTCACCAAATTTAAAAGGTAAGCCACTCCAATATGCCGAAGATAAAACACTTGCAACTGGTTTTGCCATTGCATCAAGTAGTTCAGAGGTTCTTGGATGATCTTTTAAGTAGGGATCATAGTTGCCATCAACAACGCCAGCCTTCGTGAATTCACACATGTCTTTAGCCGTATCGACGAAGAATGCATCGAAGTTCTGCATGAGGAAGTCAAAGGTACCTGCATCGGGATTTCCTAGTAGCTTTTTACCATCAACTTCAAACAGTTTGATACCTACCCCTAAAGTAGATTTGAAATCAGTACTGGTAGGCGTAGTATCTGATGAGAATCGAATCCATGTTGGATAGCGCTTACCTAAATGAGCAAATAACCCAATACGTAAGTTTTCTGGTAAATCTTCTCGAATAATAAATTCAGCAGCAGCTATGCCATGTGGTTTTAAAAAAACAGGTCGCATAGCAGGGCACTGACCTTTGCCGATTCTCCCCGCTTGTACCATATCGACAAACATTGTTTTTAGCGATTCGATGGGATCTGTACTGCAATCAACACAACTTTTATTTGCGAGTGAATCTGAATTCATATGATCCATTTTTTGTCCTTATTATTTTAAAGTTTTTTAATTTTTACAACGGATATAAAACTATAGAAAATAAAATGTCTGGTCAATATTTATGCTTAAATTTATTTTTATAAATGAATCTGTTTTAAATTTTAGTTAAATATGCTTTTAATCATAATTTAATAACACCATAGATTAAATACTATTAAAAATAATCTATGGTGATTAAAAATATTAATAATAACTGGCAATAATTACAGCACTGTTATGTTCAGGAATTTTCTCAATACTAATTTCGGTTACATTGTTGTTTTGTGGATTGTTTCTCAAATCTTCTAAAGATACGCTTTTTGATTCAATGTTTTGTTTTATAGTGTTGATTACTTGGCAGTCTTTATCTGAGTGGCTTGTTGAACAGGTATCTTCAACAATATTTCCATTAATTTGAATTGTACCCGATGAATAACTCACCGAAGCAATAGCCATTAATGATGAAAGTAATATGAATTTATAAAGATTTTTATGCATGACTATTACCTTTATTTAATGTAATTATTATTAATCTGCATGAAAATTATTATTAAGGCAATATTAATTTTGGGTTGAAGTTAAAAATATTTTTTAAATGTGAACTGTTTAATATTTTTAATAGATAATGTATTTTTAATTAATTTTTAATATTGTGATTTGATTTGTATTTTTCTTTAAAAGTGATAATTATGTTGCAAATAATAAAAAACCCCAAATTATATAGAAATAATTTGAGGTGAGTAAAAGTCTTATAAATTATTCTAGTCGTACTCAATCGTAACGGTTGCCATAGCGCGTACAGTTCCCGCGGTTACATTTGCCGCAGTTTGATAGTATTGTGCTGTCATTGGAACATTGTATTGAATCGTTTCGTTAGATTTTACAGTCCCAATTTCTAACTTATCGCCTTTTTTAATAACTTGGTTTTTGTTGTCATAATTCCAGAGTAATTGCACACCTACACCATTTGCTTTCGTTGAAGCGGGTGCTGTATTAGAAAGTACCTGATTATTTGTACCATCCTGAATATAATCAAAACTTAAACTAATTAGATTTTTCTCTTCATAGCCAGTAGGGTTTTGTCCACCATTACAAAGAATATTTAAATCAAATGATTGCGGGCCTTGGGTCGATCCTATTCCAGAGAATCCTGATTTAGTCACAGTTGGAAGAGTAACAACTTTATTGATATTTCCCTGTAACTCGCATGATGAAGATGCAATGGTGATCGCATTTCCGTAAACAGTACTTGTCAAGAATGGCTTACTAGCGTTTCCTGTAACGTAATAAGAACTATAACGGCCGGGAACTAAGGTGCCAGAACCTGTTTGGCTTGCAGTCTTAACAATCTCTACAACAAAGTAACCCTGAGCTAAATTATAAGTTGTACCGGGTGTTAAACTTCGAGAATATGGATAGTAACCAGAGAAATTGGTTGCATTTTCTGCTTCACGATATAAACGAATACCGATACCAGGAATATTTGTTGTGTAAATACTATTTCCAAGGGAGCTAATTGGATAGTTTTGTGTTAAATCAGCGTAAATTCGATCAGAACTTGATGTGCAACGTAACGTAGAACCATTTGGATTAATAGGGAACGTTGCTTTGCGTAAAATAGTTCCTACTGCATCGCTAGGGCGTACGACCACGCGACCAACTGCCATGGAAATATCAACGGTGGAGAATCCAGAGCTTAAAGTACAAAAAGCATTTGATACTGTGCTAAAGCCAAGACCAGCTGTGAATAAAGCACCAGTGATTAGTATTTTCTTCATTTACAAACCGCCTCAGTCATTATTAAGTTCTGTTGATCTTTAGCCAATTCAGCTGTGACATCATATGATATTGCACATTGTTCAGCACTATCGTCACCCCATTTCACAACGAGATGATCTTGTGCTTTCTTGGTACGGAGATAAACCATACTACCTTGAGCAACAATACCTACAGCTTCATTATTTTGGTCAAATACTTGTGCTGCAAAAGGTAGGTTTTCACCATTTGCTGTTTTTGTAGCGATATAAATTGCGTAACCTGTTTTCGTAGAAAAATCGACTTTAGCAATCGCACCAGCATAAGGTGCGATACGTTGACTTGTTTCTTCTAATTCAACATTTGTCGACATTTCTTGAGGATCTAAAGTAATGTCATTTAAACGATATGGCGTTACATATGGAATAACAGCATAACCGTCTTTGTTTACACTTAAGCCAGTTGTGTTATTTACCTTCGCGCCTGCGGCATCAGGTGCATATACAAGAACCATCGTTTGACCTTGCTCTGGGCCAAATAAAACACCGTCTTTATGAGCAACGATATTACCAGTTAAGCTAACCATGGCTTGTTGATAAGAATCGGCAACACTATATGAGCCGCCAAGAGTTGTGTAGTTTGTGCGGTAGCGTCCATTGACGTTGAAGGTTGGATTACTGCGATCTTGATGTGTTACTGATGAACCATAACTGAAACGATCACCTACAGTTCCACTTACACCAACTGTTCTACTGTCTTGAGATGCATTGGCATTCACATTCATAGAATGCTTTTTAAAGCTGAGCGGGAATGACAATGTCATCAAATATTCAGTATCACGTGTTTGATTACTAGACCCATAATCAACTTGGCGATTGATCGCCGAGAGGCCGTAGGTTAAACCATGGTAATTATTACTATAACCAATTTGGTATTGTTTAGTACTTTCATTGCGATTCCAGTAGTCAACCCAAGAGCCGACCATATAGAAATTACCCCAACCATCAGGTAAACCTTGGTTTAAAGTAATTTGGAATTCACTACGTTGCTTACCTACAGCGTAGCTATTCATACCACGATCTTCTAAATCACGAATTAAAATCGCATCACGTAATTTATAATAATTTTCAGTCGAGTAGCGATAGGCTGCTAAGGTTAAGTTAGTATTTGTTGGTGTAATTAATTTGCTATAACTTAAACGGTAACTTTGACCTGATTGAGCATCTTTTCTTTCAAAATCAGCTTCTGAATGTGTTACGTCTAATGAGATCGCACCGATTGGTGTTGCAAAAGCTGCACCTGCCAAAACCGAAGAGTATTTCTCAGTTGCTTGAAAGCCAGTATAACCTGTGAGGTAGTTGTTAATTCCTCGTTGGTATTTACCTTGCACAACCCACGGGTCTAACTCAATATCACGATCGCGGAATTCACCAGCAGTTAATGAGTATCGGCTCATACCAGGTCTGAGCATTTGAACTACAGATGCATAAGGAATAGCAAATTTCTGAATCTCACCATTTGATTCGATTACAGAAACCTCAAGCTCACCACCGAAACCTGTGGGATAGAGATCATTAATTTCAAAACTACCTGGAGCAACCGTGGTTTGATAAATTAATTGACCTTGTTGGCGAACTTCAACTTTTGCATTGGTTTTTGCATTACCACGGATGCGTGGGGCATAGCCCAACATACTATTTGGCAACATGCGATCATCACTAGAAAAGTCGACACCACGATAACCAAATGAGTCGAAAATTTCGCCATTGGTAAAGCTATCACCTAGTGTCAATACACTACGATATTGCGGGAAAGCACGTTGTAAATACGTACTTGTTGACTGATAGTTCGACTTACTTTGATTTTCTGTCGGTTTATCTTGCCACTGCCATTGACCGTTATGGCGTAATTGCCAGCCTGCAATATTTGCCCCAGCAGTAACTGCCATAAATGCGTTGGTTGTTTCTTTATTATCGCCAGTTGTATTAAATGTTTTATAGGCGCTACCGCTATACGATAAAAAGCCAGCATTGATACCGCGATCCCAAATACTTGGATCGACATAACCTTGCGCATTTTTTTGTAAAGCAACTTGAGGAATTGAAATATCAACACGTAACTTTGATGTGTCAAATTCATAGAAAGAATCTTCGATCCAATCTTCAATTTTTAAACAACTGTTTTTTGACTGATTCGCAATATGTTGCGAGAGAACGTCTTGCTTTACACCATACTCAAGTAAGGTGCTTGAATTAAAACAGGTTGTTGCATTTTCTTTTGGATCTATAGCTTTAAATATCATTCGACGTTTGCCGAACCACTGACCATTTACATATACGTCGACGTTATATTCACCCGGTAAAACAGGGTTACCGTATTTGAATCGTGAAATATCGATTTTTTGTGCATCACCGATTAAAAAAGAAGAGTCAAACTCAGCTTCTACAGCTTTTTTTTGTGTAGGTTCATCTGCATGTACCATTACAGGCAGAGTCATGCTGATCATGCCTGAGGTAAGGTAAAAGCAAATATGACGCTTTAATAATCTGTATGTTGCGTGCTGTTTTGACATATTAAAAATCGCCTATATGGTATAGGTACTTAAAATTATTGATTATCTAAACGAATAATGATTATTGGAATTTGATCGGTCTTTCGACACGACCACCGTAATCATTGACATTGATAAAACTCATTTTTTCAGTGTTCGATGTTTTTAACTGAACTTGATCTTCAGAAAAAGGCTTTAACATTAAACCTTTAGGCAATAAATCAACTTTCTTATCACCATTGGCCTGATAAATTGAAGTCATCGTGATATGGAAAGGAGTTGGGTTTTTTACAACAATATTTTGACCAACACGATGCCATTGCAATTTGTCAGCAGCTAAGTTGGCATCTTCTTTGATATTTGCTGGACGATAGAAAAATTTAATTCTTGAACGAATTGCAAGTTGCAAAAAGTTATCTGGAACAGTTTCTGCACCTTTACCTGTTGGTCTCGGTGGAATATCCAGAACGTTTAACCAAAGTACAGTTTCTTGTTTTTGATCTAGTTGTAACGCATTTGGTAAAGCCGTAATACGAAGTGTTTGACTTTTAGTTGGCTCTACACGAGAGATAGGTGGTGTAATCATAAAAGGCACTTTAGATTGGTCTGGTGTGCTTTTAGGATCACCTTCATCGATCCAAGCTTGGACTAGAGCAGGTTTTGAGCCATTATTGCTGAGTTGTAAAGTTACTTCACGTGCATCAGAAGGGTAGATCACGCGTGTGCCATGAATGATTATTTCAGCGTTAGCGGCAGTCGCCATAACTGAACAAAGTGCTAAACCAGACAAAAATTTACAACCGTTAAATGACATGCTCAACATTCTCAAAAAAGGCAGATGAATTTAAATAAAAAGAGTTTCTATGCTCTAGAACATAGAAACTCAGCGATCAACAAATTATTGATAAATAATTGTGTATTGAACGTTAGTTGTTACTTCACCAGCAGTAGATGCGCCAGTTGCATAGTATTCAGCGTAGTAGTTAAGATCTGCACTACCGCCATCAACAACGTCAACCCATTGAGAGTTCGCTTGAGCACCAGAAGCACCAGCAGCTAAAACAGGGATTACTTGGTTGTTGCTACCTAAAAGTTGAACATCAACGTTTTGAGCACCGCTAGCAGCTTGGTTGATTAAACGACCAGTGTTGAAATCAACAGTTGCACCTGGTTCGAAGTAAGTTGCAACTTTACCTTCAGAACAATCTTCTAAGTTGATTTGGAATGGTGTACGGCCAGCAACATCACCTGCATTCGCAAGAGTTTGTCTAGAAACTGTTGGAAGCGTAACTGTAAAATCTTTACCCGCTGGAGTAACGATGTTACAAGTTTTATCAGTCACTAAACCATTGATTGTGATAGTACCATCTGCAGCGTGAGCGCTAGCAATACCAACAACTGAAAGAGTAGCGAGCAAAGCAAGTTTTTTCATAATAATTTCTCTAAGACATCAGCTAAAAGTTTGAATTAGATTACTTTTCCAGTTAAGTTTTTGCGCTGAACAAGTAATGTGCGAAATATACCAGTTAATAAATAAAATGCAAACTGCATCACATTTTTAGTAATTCTTAAATAATTATTAAGTTGGCTGAAATAACTTGTTGTTTATTTTTTAGTTTTTCGAAAGTTGTTTTCCTGATTATGTGAATTTTCAACAAAAAGTGTTGTTTTTAAGATTTATTTTTTAAGAAATAGTGGATTGTTTGTTTATTTTTTATACAAAATAGTGGTTTTTTTATATGAAGTATTTGTGACAAGGTTTCTGTAATCATCAAAAAATTGAATCTTTGTTAAAAATAAAAGCAGAAGATTTTTAATTTCGTTAACAAAAACGCCAAACTTTTTTTAAGATTTTTTTAAGATTCAATCCTTAGTGTTTTAGTCATGATTTGATGAAAAAATCATCTAAAGGAGCTATAAATGAACATGCTTTATACACATAAACCTAACTATTATTTTTTCGCACATAAATTTGTATTGTTCTTAGAGCAACACTTAAAAAGCCATCCTACAGAACAACATACAAGTTTTAATTTACAGACAATCTACGATTTGTTCAGTCATGATCGTGCGTCTAGTACAACTAATCTCGAAGGTATCCTAAATATCGCGGATGAGTATGTGTTAGATACAGAAGATGGGCCGCAGTCATTGATTCGTTCTTATCATGTTCATTTAGACAATCACGTCCTGACATTAGAGTTTAATCCAAAGGCCATAAATAGCTTAAAAGCAGGTCAGACATTGATTAATCCTAAAGCTGCCTAATCGCTAAGTTTTATTCCTTGTTAATACACTTAGTTATCTCCTTTGACTAAGTGTTTTTTTATCCTACTGCTTTTCATAGATGATTTGGTTATGATGTTTAAATCAATTTATCTCAATAAAGCATTATGGATAAGGATTTTAAGTCAGAAACGTACATAGTTGATGAGCATATCGCTGATACCATTTTATGGTTAATGCATCATCAAGAGATATTTGATTCATTTCATTTTGATGTACATAGGCAGGAGCTATCTGTTACACATGCAGCTGGAGTGGATGTGATTAGAATTGGAATGTTTCTTACTGCGAAATATGGGATTTTAGTCACATCTATATGAGTGTGATTATTCCAAAAAAAAGCCTTGTCAATCGACAAGGCTTTTATATTTATGCGCTCATGGCATCTACGGAGAGTTCTGCAACTGTAGGCTTTGCTTTTTCAGCAGTTAAGCCGAGTTTAGCAAATAAAATTTGATCTTTGCCTTCACCCGCGTTTGGTGTTGTTAACAGTTTTTCACCAGAGAACAATGAATTTGCACCAGCCATAAATGCAAGTGCTTGATCCGAGTCACTGAGTGATTCACGACCTGCTGATAAACGAATATAACTATGTGGCATGATGATACGTGCGACAGCAATTGTACGAATCCACTCAGTCACATCCAATTTTTCTACTTCTGCAAGTGGTGTACCTTCAATCGGTACAAGCATGTTGATCGGCACAGACTCAGGGTGTACTGGCATCGTAGCAAGCTCTTGCAATAGACCAATACGGTCATTACGACTTTCACCTAAACCGACAATACCGCCACTACATACTTTCATACCTGCTTGACGTACATGATCGAGTGTATTTAAACGATCATCAAAAGTACGAGTGCTAATGATATGCGAATAATATTCGCGTGACGTATCTAGGTTGTGGTTGTAATAATCTAAACCAGCATCTTTCAAACGCTCAGCTTGCGATTGGTTGAGCATACCCAATGTCATGCAAGTTTCTAAACCTAAGGCTTTTACTTCACGAACCATTTCTAAGACATAAGGCATATCTCTTTCATGCGGGTTACGCCATGCAGCACCCATACAGAAACGAGATGAACCTGATTCTTTTGCAGCTTGTGCTTCGCTAATCACTTTATCAACTGCAATACGTTTTTCTGCTTCTAATTTAGAGTCGTAATGTGCTGACTGAGAGCAATATTTACAATCCTCTGGACATTTACCCGTTTTAATCGAAAGAAGGGTGCTGACCTGAATCGTATTTGCTTGGAAATGTTGACGATGAACGCTTTGCGCTTCAAATACTAAGTCTAAAAAAGGTTGATCATATAAAGCTTGGATTTCATCACGAGTCCAGTCATTACGTAAGGTCATTGTTATATCCATGATGATTGATTACAAACATTGAGATTAATCATACAGAAATCGTGCCAAAGCCAAAGGGCAAAAAACATCAATTTTCTATTTGTTATACATTGGCTCGTTGCAATTGTTGTTGAATTGCCCAATCAATGTGTACATTGACAATCTCATCGTGCAAAGGTTTTGCTTCTTGCAATTGTGTGACTACATCAACCGAGTATGGCGCATTTCCAAGCCCGATTGCAATATTGCGTTTAAAAGATTGGTAGCCAGTTCTACGAATCGGACTGCCTTCAGTATTGGCCAAAAAAGTTGCTTCATCCCATTGCCAAATGTCGAGTAAACTCATGTTATCTAAGCCATGTCTCGCATCAAAATCTGGGATATTCAATGGTCAAATATGCAATGCATTTCCTTGCATCTAACATATAAGGTTCAACGATCGCTTGGGTTGGGCAAATGTCAATACAGGCGGTGCATGAACCGCAGTGTGCAGTTGCAGGCTGATCAAAAGGAAGTTCGAGAGAGGTAAATAACTCACCTAATACAAAGAAAGAGCCTGATTTTTTATGAATCAGTAAGGTATGTTTTCCTGTCCACCCCATACCTGCGCTTTCAGCTAGGGATTTTTCAAAAATAGGTGCTGAATCAGCAAATGGGCGTGACTCAAAATCGCCCACTTTTTCTTTAATTCGGCTTGCTAAAGTTTTGAGCCGCCCTCGCATCACTTTGTGATAATCACGACCGCGTGCATAACGGGCAATAATGGCAGAATTTGGTTCAAATGGTACATAACGGGGCTGGGGTGGTGCAACAAGATAGTTCATGCGCACACAAATAATGCTTTTAGTTCCTGGAACTAATAAAGTTGGATTAGCACGTTTTTCTAAGTTTTCTTCTAAATAGTGCATATCTGCATGATAGCCGCGTTCTAAATATTCTTTAAAACGAGGCATTTGATCTTGAGCATCTGGTTTGGCAATGACACAATCAGAAAAGCCCAAGTCCAAAGCCTGAGCTTTTATCCATGTTTTAAGTTCTTGAGGATCAAGCTGTTGCAGCTCGATTTTATCAAGCGATTTTCCTGAAGGTGTGGATGAAGCCATAAACCAATAATAGGGGATAATATGCAACGTTCAGTTTACCATAGCCAAAGTATTCAAGCATGGGAGCAGCGTTGGTTTGCTCAGCAAAATTCCTCTTTAGGATTAATGCAACAAGCAGCTTGGTCAATATCGCAGCAACTGATTGAGCAATTTCATCAACAAAATATCCAAAATATCGCTGTGTGGTGTGGGCAGGGTAATAATGCTGGTGATGGTTATTATATTGCTGCATTTTTGAAGCAATCAGGTTTCGATGTAACAGTATTCTCAACTGAAATGGGAAGTTCTACTGATTTAAAACATGCCTATGCGTATGCTGAATCTCAGCAAGTTGAAATGAAGCCAATAAATGGTATTACAGCTTCTTTTTTTCAGAATCAGAAAGAGTTGTCTAGAGAGTTAAATAGGAATGTCATTGGTGATCTTGCGGAGTATACCCCTCATCTCCATAAGGATAGGTTAGGAGAGGTTGATTGTCATATCGATGCGTTATTTGGGATTGGCTTAAATAGAGTATTGAATGACGATTGGCAAAAAAATATTCAGTGTTTTAATGCACAAACAGGTTTAAAAATTTCGATTGATATTCCAAGTGGACTACACGCCGATACAGGACAAGCTTTACCTTGCACAATACGAGCAGATCAAACCTTTACTATTTTGGGATATAAAGCAGGTTTATTTACGGGACAAGGCAAAGAGTATGTAGGTCAATTGCATTTGGTTAGCTTAATTCCAATTGATACAGCATTAAAACCACTTGCCTATTTATCACCTGAAAAAATTGTATTGCCGAAACGTCAGGCATTTGGTCACAAAGGCAGTTACGGGCATGTACTCGTTGTTGGCGGTCATGCGGATATGGGCGGAGCCGTGATTATGTCAGCTGAAGCCGCTTTTCATGCAGGTGCTGGCAAAGTAAGTGTGATTTGTCATAGCAAACATCATCAAGCGATTTTGTCACGTTCGCCCAATATCATGGTTCGAGATATTAATGCGTTAGATCAAGACCTGATTCAACAACTATTAAAGCAAGTCGATGCGGTCTGTTTTGGAATGGGCTTAGGACGTGATCAATGGGCAGAGCGGATTTATCAGCAATGGTTCGATTTACTCAATCAAAATTCACATTTAGAAGTTGTGCTTGATGCAGATGGACTTTGGTTTTTAGCAAAGCATCCGCAACAATTAAATGGTCATATCTATGCGACTCCACATTCAGGCGAAGCAGCAACTTTATTAGGTTGTAATCCTGTTGACATTGAACAGGATCGGATAGACGCAATTTATCAACTACAGCAAAAATATGCAGGGCAATGGGTGCTAAAAGGTGCTGGTAGTTTAATCTTGGAAAGCGAATTATTTATCTGTACCCAAGGTAATGCGGGGATGGGAACAGGGGGCATGGGGGATGTATTGGCTGGCATGATTGCGAGTTTAAAAGCTCAATTTCATGAACAAATTGCATTACATGCAATTGTTAGTTTACATGCGCAGGCAGGAGATTTACTGGCTGAAAAAGGTATGAGGGGTTTGCAAGCGCATGATATGGGGAAAGTGATTTACAAAGTCGTAAATCAGTAGTCTTAACGTCTTCTAGTACTGGAACGGCTTCTACCTCTTGCCATTCCACCTAAAGCATTCAGCACTGCCATTTTACTCATACTTCCTGAAGCGTGTGCATGACAAATAGCAGCAGCAAGGGCATCGGCCGCATCTGCTTGGGGTTTAATGCTCAAGTTTAACAAGCGCATCACCATCATTTGGACTTGTTCTTTATCTGCCGCGCCATAACCCACGACAGATTGTTTAATCTGACGTGCTGTGTATTCAGCTACTTGTAAGTCTAAATTTACAAGAGCAGCAATCGCAGCGCCACGAGCTTGACCAAGCTTTAGCGCAGAATCAGGATTTTGTGCCATGAAGACTTGCTCTACCGCAGCTTCGGTTGGTCCGTGAAATTTAACGATACGTTCTACACCCGCAAAAATACGTTTTAAACGTTCGGGCATTTCCTGTGTTTCAGTACGAATCGTGCCTGCATCGACAAAACGTAACTTATTGCCATCTTTCTCAATAATTCCGTAACCTGTTAAGCGTGAACCAGGATCAATACCAATAATTAATGACATGCAGCACTATAAGAATAAAAGATTGTTGATATTGTTACATATAAGGCTTTTAGCTGTATATTTTTTTATTAATACAAAAAAGTAAATGATTTCTCAAATGTAGCTTTAAATGAATAAAAAGCTATCCATTATGTAGATAGCTTTTTTGCTTTCTCAATTATTTTTGCCATGTTGCTGGTAAAATTTTAGCAAAAACAGCTCCAAATTGATCTAATAGGCTACCAGATCGACCTCGAAATCCTGCTACAAAATAGCCATCAGGAATTTGGCACTGAAATGCACCACCACCATTACCACCACCTGAGATTGATTGGCCATTACTAGATTCAAATGTTAGGTGATCAATATATTTTCCGCTTTGGCCAGAAATCGATTTTACCCAAATCCCATTCGTTAGCTGAAGGTCATAGCTAGCCCCACCGCCATTACCACCATGTTCACAAACATAAGTACGTTTAATTGGGTCTGTACATTCATAAGTTGCGATCAGTTTATCTACATATTTTCCAGAGTATAATTTTACATTAACTAAACGAGTGCGTTTTGGGAGAAAGGTAGACTGATTAATATCATTAAAAACACTGCCACCATCACCACCATAAGTTGGTGAATCTTTGAAATTAAATTGAAGAGCTGGTTTTCCTTCATTTAAGGAAGGTAAGTCAGGTAAAGAGTATTTATTATTTGGATTGTATGTGAAATCATCTTGTTGGGATTTAAGCTTTTTAAGATCGATATACGCTAATTCTTTTACACTATTAATTTTTGGGTCTTGAGTGAAATTATAAAACTTATAAATATTATCAATATTTTCACATTGATTAATTAATTCATTAATATCAATTCCTTTCTTAGTAAAATCCCCATTGGGATCAGTGAAATATGAAACATTCTTTCTGATTTGATCTAATAAATTCACAGGAAAGCCAGGTACTTGATCATAGCTAGATGATTCGTAGGAAATAATAGCAGGATTATCAATTTGTAGATCAAAGAATCTTAGAGCGTAATCGATTATGTGATCTTGTGATGGCAGATGTGGATCTTTCAAGCCAGAAACAATTTGTTGAAATGTGACTGTTGACGATGATACTTTGCAAACATTTTCTATTTTTGTTTGGAAATCAGCAGAAAGACTACCTCCAAAAAGAGAAATGCCACTTGCTGTTAGCTGAGCCTCTAAACTCATTCGTTGCTCTGTGGTCTCGCAAATAAAAGCATATACAGCATAATACTCTGCGCCTGTGACCAACTCGGAAATATAAGAATCACCATACTTTTTAACAAATTCAATAACTTGATCTTCTGTGGAGGGTGCAGGAACATCTGATTTCATTGATACATTATTTGTACGGGTAACATTTTGTTTGTCGGAGGCTTTAACCACAATACAAAGACTTTCTTTTGTTAAACTAAGTTGATTTACAAAGTTTACTTTTGCCTCCCCTGAAAATCCACCATAACCAGCAGAAACAGAAGATGAAATATTCAAGGCTTTATATGTTTGTTGTAAAGATTTCGTGACTACATACTGTAATTCACTGACACCTGACTGCGTTGTTGGTGAGCCTTGGATAGCGGTGTTGGATGCTTGTGCTGTGACATTGTTATAACCTTGAAATAATGCTGAGGCCGCTGTTCCTAATGCCATTTGATCAATTTCTTGTTTAGAGTTCATATATTTCCCCAATTTTTAGTTTTTAGATTTTAATTTTTTGCTCATTAATAAAGAGCAGATTTTTTATATCAAAAATTAGTTATTATGTATATCTAAATGAAAATGATATTGGGTTTTGGGTATGCATTAAAATTGTATTTTTACTTTTAATTTAAGTGTGAGTTAAGTTTTGTTTATCACTTGTATTTAATTTTTGTTGTGTTTTTTGGATTTTATAAAATTATTTTACTTATAATATAGGTTTATTTTTATTTTAAAATATCTGAATTGGCTTTTTATTTATATTTTTGGTTTTGAATAAAATTAAATCCTTTAAATCTGTACTTGCTTTTAAAATGTAATAAGATATTTTTGGATATAGCTTGTTTTGCTTAGCACATTATTTCAAAACTATTTTCGCTTTTTGGACAATATGTGTCGTTAAGGCTTGAAGAGGAGCAGATTGTTGATTCCAATGGTGCCAATATAAAGCAATATCTGTTTCAGCTTCGGGTAAAATCTCAACTAAACTTTTATCTTTAAAAGCTGGTTTGAGTTGAAATTCTGGAACCATGCCATATCCCAAGCCAAGCTGGATTGCCGTGACAAAGGATTCTGAAGATGGGATAAGGTGACATGGATAAGTGCCTTTTGTTAACCCAAACATTTTTTCAAGTACGTCAAAATGGGTGTGATCTTTGTGATTGAAAATAATTGCAGGGGCAGTCCTTAAGCTTTCTCTCGTGATTCCGTTTTTAAACCATTTCTTTTGAAACAATGGCGTTGAAACCATTTTATAACGCATAGATCCCAGATGTATGGCATTACAACCCTTCATGGCTGCACTTTCGATAGAAATACATGCATTAACTGTCCCATTTTCCAGTAATGAATAAGTATGCGACTGATCGTCACAGTTAAACTCAATCATAATTTTTTCTTGAATGAGCACATCTTTCAGTGCGGGAAGCAACCACGTTGCTAATGAATCAGCGTTCGTTGCGATTGTCGTTTTAAAATAATTAGATTCGGATTTGCCTGTGAGACTGTATAGTAAATTTTGTTCTAGGCGTTTGCTATGTTGCAAGTATTCAAATAGATGTAGACCTGATTGAGTTAAAACGCAAGGTCTGCCGCGTATCAGCAAGAGTTGACCTAAGTGCTTCTCAAGTGCTTGAACCCTCAGTGTCACAGCAGATGGGGTAATACACAGTCTTTGGCCTGCATGTTCAAAGCTACCTGTTTCTGCAACAGCAAAGAAAGCTTCACATTGTTTGCTATCGAGCATAATTTCCTTAAAAAAACTTAGTTGAACTGAAATAAACTTAATTTTACTGAATTAAAAATTAAAAAAAAGATAATAACAATCTTTCAGCGTGATCTGAATGTGTAAAGAAATGAATACCTTTAATATTTTTAGTTTGTGGAAAAAGTGAATGAGTGCATTTGTATATGGGCTTGGAATTGGCTTCTCTCTGATTTTAGCAATAGGGGCGCAAAATGCATTCGTATTAAAACAAGGTTTAAAGCAGCAGTATGTATTCTGGGTTTGTTTCATCTGTGCATTATCTGATTCTATTTTGATTTACTTCGGTGTAACAGGATTCTCCAAAGTTATTGCTAACTTTCCACTTCTCCTTACCGTGAGCAAATATTTTGGCGCAGCATTTTTATTCCTTTACGGATTGCGTAATTTCTATTCAGCTATAAAAAATTCTTCTTCGCTAAACCCAAGTGATATTGAAAAAGATTCTTTACTCAAAATTATCGGAATATGCTTAGCATTTACATGGCTTAACCCGCATGTGTATTTGGATGCGATTATCTTGATCGGATCAATTTCAGTGCAATTTTCGGATCAACTGTATCAGTTTGCGGCAGGCACAATACTCGCTTCTTGGATATTTTTCTTTTCAGTAGGCTACGGGGCAAAGATGTTACTTCCTTTATTTAAAAGAGCGACATCTTGGAAAATTTTAGACGTTTTAATTGGGATCACAATGTGGACAATTGCTACGATGTTAATTATTTAAAATTGGAATGGGTTAAAAATTGATGTTTGGGATGATTTTTAATCATATTTACTTTTTCGTTATTCAAAATAGGTTGCTGAAACTTGATCAATTGCATAAGAAGAAAAATGTAAGAGAATTTAATTGAAAATCTTATCTATTTGACTTATTTTTCTTGATCTATCTTATTGAAAAATATTAAAATTAAATAATTTTGGAAATGGCTTTCGTAGATCAATCTTAGTTTTTGAATGTTATGTCATCCATTTATATGAGTGGTTGAAGCAATAGGGATTGCTTATAAAAAGTAAAGTCGTGTATAGTGATAGTTAACTAGAAGAATAACTCTGTTGATTCAGCAAATCTCTAATTTCGTATGTTTGTCCAAACTTCTCGTTTTATCAGATTTTAGTGTCATAGTTTTATTATTCCAAGTTATTTGCTGCTAAGTATTACGAATTTTCAAATAGGTTAAATTTATGTCTAACACTGTGACTGGTACAGTTAAATGGTTCAATGAAACTAAAGGTTTTGGTTTTATTCATGCTGATTCTGGACAAGATGTTTTTGCTCACTTTAGCGAAATCCAAAGCAACGGCTTTAGAGTTCTTCATGAAGGACAACGTGTATCTTTTACTGTAGCTGAAGGTAAAAAAGGACCTCAAGCAACTGCTATTACTGTAGTTGCTCAAAACTAAGAATAAATATAAAAAAGCTCACTTTGGTGGGCTTTTTTATTTGAATATTAATAATTTAGAAAAATTGCAAAAAACCATTAGAAATTTAAGTGAAATTGCTTAATTTTGTCACTAATTGACCATGTGTTTAAATTTTTACCCTAGCTTGATCTACGACTTTTTGCTAATTTCATTTCATACATTATTTAGGCAAATTAATAATTGCAGTACATTAAATGAGCATTAGGTTATGGAAAACTTAGAGCGATACTCTCAAGGGTTTGAGCAAGAAGTTCATGTACATTGTAAAAGATCTTTAGGTTCGTTGTTGTTCAGTTTTGTGGTTCTGATCGCAACAGGCTTATAAGAGAAAGAAAGCACCTTCGGGTGCTTTTTTAATGTTTGAAATTTAGCCAAAACAAATTATAAAAATATAAAATGACTGGCAAGATTGAGCTTTGAGCTACAAGGAAATATTTACTCTATGTTAGGCTTATATCTATAAGAAAAGGGATAAGCCTATGGATATTTTACAAGTAAAAGATTTTTCAGCAGTGATGGGTTATACAGAAGCCATTTTGGAAATGGATGAGTGGGTAAACACGAGACCATATTTTTATATTATCAAAGATCATTATTTGGTTGATCAGGCTATTCGGCTTGAGTACATCATTATTCAATGATGATTTAATTCGTTGAACTAAACGATGAGTTAATCATAACTGGAGTTCTTTTTTTCAATTCATAGACATAAATTTATCATTTGTTTGCTATATTAAATTTTTTTGCAAGAATTCAAAAATATGAAAAAGATCTTACTTTTAGGTGCAGTTGTTATGTCATTGGCAGCGTGTTCTTCAACTCCAAATAAAGACGATATGCCACCAAAAATTGGTATGGCGAATCCAGCAAGTAAATATTGCGTTGAGCAAGGTGGTCAGTTGGAAATTAGAAATGAAACAAATGGTCAGGTTGGATACTGCACGTTGCCAAATGGTCAGGTGGTGGAGGAGTGGGAGCTATTCCGTGCTAGCCAACCGAAATGTGTTGCTGATGAGGCAAAAAAGTTAATTGGTCAATCAGGACTTAGCGAAGAACAAATTAAGCAAAAAACCAAGTCTGAGATCGTGCGTAGTGTTGGGCCTAATCAACCTGTAACTATGGATTATCGAGAGAACCGCGTTACAGTAACGATTGATCCACAATCTAAAAAGATTACCAATGCAACTTGTGGTTAATTTATAAATTCTTTCTAGGCTCTCAATTGATTGATTTCAACTGAGAGCTTTTTTATGTAATAAACATAAACATCAGACTTGATAAATTTAGAAAAGAACCCATCAAATAATTTATTGAGTTTATTTTATTAAATGTGTCAGCATTGTTTTATCAATATGCACATTGTTTTATTTTGAGATTTAACATGAATCTACTTCTTATCGTGGTTTTTGGCACAATTGCTGAAGTGTTGGTTTGGATCGGCGTGGGCGATCTCGTTGGAAGTATGTGGTATGTATTCTTCTGGTTTATTATCGCATTTTTTATTGGCTTGAATATGTTGCGTTCAAGCACGTCAGGTATCATGCCTCAGTTACAGCAAATGCAAATGACAGGGCAGTTAGGTGCTGATCCAGCGGTAACTAAGAAATTAGCAATCGCGATGTCTGGTTTCTTTTTAATGCTACCAGGTTTGATTTCTGATGTAATCGCCGTTTTAGTGTTAATCCCATCGGTACAAACAGCTTTCCGCAATGCATTGATGAAAACAATGGCAAAGCGTCAACAAGCAATGATGGACCAAATGATGGGTGGTATGGGCGGTGGTGCTTCAGGACAAAGTCCATTTGCTGATTTAATGCGTCAGATGCAAGAAATGCAAAATCAACAAGGCGGCGGGCAATATCGTGACTCAACCATTATTGATGGTGAAGCGCGTGAAGTAAAACCAGATCAAAAGAAAATTGAATTTAAAGATGTAAACTAATTCGGTTTAGTTATAGAAAAGCACACGATCAAAAGTGTGCTTTTTTTATGGTTTGTTGTTTGTATCTGTAGTTTGGTTATTTTCTGCATTATTGGTGACCGTAGTCTGTTTGTCTTGAGGTTGGTATTGGCTCGGTGTCAAAGTGGTCACCTCATTTTCTGACTGTTTGTATTTTCGACTACGGTTGGCACGTTCACGAAATCCACCTTTGTTGATTAATTGAGTCATGCTGCTATTTCCATAAATTTAAAGTAATATTTTAGCAAATTATGTGAAAGATCAAAATAATACGCTTCTGTAGAAAAATTTAAAAATACTTGTAGTTCATTAAATTGACATAAAAACTTTGTAAATTTGAAAGAATCGGTCATATAACTGCATTGTAATCTCGTTTTTTTTTTCATAGGATAAAAGTACAACGGTGAAAATTGTTGTAAAAAGAAAATAAAAAATAACGAGTGGGAGGAACAAATGATGTTATATCAATATCATTGTGCATGTTGCGACAAGGTGGTCGCGTCTACAGATAAGGAGTGTCCTTACTGTGGTTCTCAACATATTCGCAGCCCTTACGGTATGTGGATGTTCTGTGTTGCTGCGTGTTTAGCTGTTGTGGTTATCGTAAAACTTGCACATTTGTATTCGCAACATCATCAAGAAGAGCAACCTGTTCAAAATACGTCTATTTTTGAAGTTTTAAAGCAAGACAATATGAATTCGGGAAATTAGATTGGGGAATAAAAAAAGCTCGCAAAATGCGAGCTTTTTTTATTAGATGATGCAGAGCAATTAAAGGCCTGCTGCATCCTTAAGGATTTCAACTTTGTCAGTTTTTTCCCAAGTAAATGCTGTATCTGAACCTTCACGGCCAAAGTGACCATAAGCAGCCGTTTGCTTATACATTGGCTGAATAAGGTTAAGCATGCGTGTGATGCCATATGGACGTAAGTCAAAATGTTCACGAACAAGTTGAATGATCAACTCATCAGATACTTTACCAGTATTGAAAGTATTGATTGAAATTGAAGTAGGTTCAGCAACACCAATTGCATAGCTCACTTGGATTTCACATTTATCAGCAAGGCCAGCAGCCACAATATTTTTTGCGACATAACGACCAGCATATGCAGCTGAGCGGTCGACTTTAGATGGGTCTTTACCAGAGAATGCACCACCACCGTGACGTGCCATACCACCGTAGGTATCAACGATAATTTTACGACCAGTTAAACCACAGTCACCTACAGGGCCGCCGATAACAAACATACCTGTTGGGTTGATATGGAATTTTGTGCCTGCATGGAACATTTCAGCAGGAATGATTGGCTTAACAATCTCTTCAATCACAGCTTCTTTTAGCTGAGCTTGAGTAATTTCTGGGTCATGTTGAGTCGAAAGCACGACAGCATCTAAGCGAACAGGTTTGCCATTTTCATAAGCAAAAGTAACTTGGCTTTTTGCATCTGGACGTAACCAAGGTAAAGCACCCGATCATATTGATCACGGCACAGGTCGAACCATCAAAACCTAAATCAGAGTGGTGGTAGCCAATACCATTTACGGTTTGACGTACGATCGCTTCGAAATCAACATTAGCCGTTGTTGTGATTTCACCAGCAAGAACAACCGCGCCTGTTTTTACTAATGTTTCACAAGCGACACGTGCATACGGGTCTTCTCTTAGGATTGCATCTAAAATCGCATCACTAATTTGGTCAGCCATTTTGTCTGGATGACCTTCGCTTACAGATTCTGAAGTAAAAACAGCATACTCGCGCATGAACGTCCTATCATGGTTATTTTCAAAAAGACAGAGTATGTTACATCGACTTGGCTCATAGGACTAGCACAAGCTGACTAAAAACCATAAATTTATTGCATTTTCATTGTGTTTTTATTGATATGTGTATCAGTAAAGCTTATATGTGAGGATTGATTTTTAATATTTTCTGAATAAGCGAATAGATTTTACGAACCTGAGATATTTACTTTTGCTTACGCTGTGAACATTTGTTCACATAATTGAAAATGAATGATCGAAATATAAGAAATATCGTGTATTAGACTTTACCCCATGTCGTTTTTTTAAGACAATAGTCTCAATTTTTGAAAGATGATTTCTCGTCTTCTTTATCACATTGATTTAATCGGATTCTGACTTATGACAACCCCTTTAAATGAACGTCGTATTGCTAACGCAATTCGTGTCTTGGCAATGGATGCTGTGCAACAGGCAAACTCAGGGCATCCAGGTGCACCAATGGGGATGGCAGATATCGCTGACGTCGTATGGCGTGAGTTTTTAAATCATAACCCAACAAACCCACAATGGGCGAACCGCGACCGCTTTGTATTGTCAAATGGTCATGGTTCTATGTTGCAATATGCCTTATTGCATTTAACGGGTTATGACTTATCTATTGAAGATTTAAAGCAATTCCGTCAGTTACATTCTAAAACACCAGGTCACCCAGAATATGGTTACGCACCAGGTATCGAAACAACGACAGGTCCATTAGGTCAAGGTATCGCCAATGCTGTTGGCTTCGCTTTAGCTGAAAAAACATTAGCTGCTCAGTTCAACAAAGATGACTTAAACGTTGTTGATCACTTCACTTATTGTTTCTTGGGTGATGGCTGCTTAATGGAAGGTATTTCTCACGAAGTATGTTCACTTGCAGGTACTTTAGGTCTTGGTAAGCTTGTTGTTTATTATGATGACAACGGTATCTCGATTGATGGTGAAGTAGAAGGCTGGTTCAGTGATGACACTGAGCAACGTTTTAACGCTTATGGCTGGCAAGTACTGCGTGTAGATGGTCATGATGCAGATGCAATTCGCCAAGCGACTTTAGAAGCAAAAGCTGAAACTAATAAGCCAACAATTATTATCTGTAAAACGATTATCGGTCTAGGTTCACCAAACAAACAAGGTAAAGAAGATTGCCATGGTGCGCCATTAGGTAAAGATGAAATCGTTTTAACTCGCGAAGCATTAGGTTGGAAAGAAGATTCATTCGTTATCCCAGAAGATGTATATGCAGCTTGGGATGCAAAAGCAAAAGGTCAAACCTCTGAAGCAGTGTGGAATGAATTGTTTGCTCAATATCAAGCAAAATATCCAACTGAAGCGGCTGAATTATTACGCCGTATCAATGGTGATTTACCTGCTGAATTTGCTGCACAAGCAGATGCTTTCATTGCTGAAACAAATGCTAAAGCTGAAACCATTGCTACACGTAAAGCAAGCCAAAATACATTACAAGCATTTGGCCCATTACTGCCTGAATTATTAGGTGGTTCTGCTGACTTGGCGGGTTCTAACTTAACACTTTGGAAAGGTTGCCAAGGCGTACAAGAAAACCCAGCGGGTAACTATGTGTATTACGGCGTTCGTGAATTCGGTATGACCGCAATTGCGAATGGTGTGGCTTTACACGGTGGCTTTGTTCCTTACGTTGCAACATTCTTGATGTTTATGGAATATGCGCGTAATGCAGTACGTATGTCTGCATTAATGAAGCAACGTGTGATTCATGTTTATACACATGACTCGATTGGTTTAGGTGAAGATGGTCCTACGCATCAACCAATTGAACAAATTGCATCGTTACGCGGTACACCAAACTTAAATACTTGGCGTCCATGTGACACAGTTGAAGCAGCTGTTTCTTGGAAGTCTGCACTTCAACGTAAAGATGGCCCATCAGCATTAATCTTCTCTCGTCAAAACTTACCATTCCAAGCGCGTAATGAAGCTCAAATTCAAAACGTTGCAAAAGGTGGTTATGTACTTGCTGAAGAGAAAGGTGAATTGAAGGCAATCATCATTGCAACAGGTTCAGAAGTTTCATTGGCAATGGAAGCATATGCACAACTTGAAGGTGTGCGTGTAGTGTCTATGCCATGTGCTGAAGAATTCATGAAGCAAGATGCTGCATATCGTGAAGCGGTATTGCCTGCGCACATCCGGGCGCGTGTAGCGGTTGAAGCGGCTCATGTTGATTACTGGTGGAAGTTTGTTGGTTTAGACGGCAAAGTGATCGGTATGACCACTTACGGCGAATCTGCACCAGCAAAAGACTTGTTCCAATTCTTCGGTATTACGACTGAAGCGGTTGTTGCTGCGGTTAAAGAACTGACTGCTTAATCAAATTAAGTGGTATAAAAAAGCGTTCTAATTAGGGCGCTTTTTTGTATTTAAGATATCTAATAAGTGAATAATTGGGCCAAATAGTTCAAAATATATTATAAAAAAGCTATTTACATGGAAAAAGATGAGAACTGAACAACAAAAAGAATTGGACTTGCTTCGTTTGTTGGTAATTGACGCCTATAAATTATTTGATAGGGGGACTATCTCAATAAATCAAATAAATATTTGTCGAATATGTGACCAATATGAAATGGATACGCTTAAATACCTTGTAGAAACACCAATTAAAAATCTTAAGTCTAAAATTTTACTAAGAAGATATGGAGTGGGTGGTTGTATATCTAATATTTCATTAGAAGAGTTTAAATATTTTTTACCTCGATTTCTTGATTTATTAGTAGAAGAACATGTTAATTATCATATTGATATTTTTCATATGATTGAAAAATCAAAAGTAGATGATTGGGGGTGGCAAGAAGTATTGTTTTTAAATTTATTTGCTCAAAATTATATTCAATATAGTTTATGGAATGAAGAAAATACTTCTTTAAAATATATACAAGATTTCTTGGAAATGTTTCAGTATGAATTGTTTGATACTGAACTTTTATCAAAACTGTGTATAGAGCATCCATCCTCATATAGTCTGATTGATTATGCAACTCAGAAAATAACAGGTGGTTATGATGATTATTTGGCAGAAAATGAATTACGATGCCATAGAGTAAAACAGATAGTATCCATTTGGAATGTTGATGAAAATATTCGACAATATTTTATTGATAAATATTATGAATTAAAGAAAAAAGGGTATACTTTTGATCGAGGTAATAGCAATTATGTGCTGGAATGGAAAAAGGGTGTTGATCAGGGGATCTATTGAGCAACACCTTAAATTTTACCCGACACTTAATTCACTCTGAATCGAAATATTAGAAGTTAGTAATTTATGAACAGGGCAGCTCTCAGCTACTTTGAGTAATCGTTTATGTTGATCGTCGGTAAATTCACCTTTTAAGATAATTTTACGTTCAATATTATTTTGACCTGATTCAGGATCACCATTTGGGTTTAATGCTAAATCAACTTGAACATGCTCAAGCTTAATACCTTTGTGATTTGCATACATTTCTAACGTAATCGTGGTACATGCGCCAAGAGCGGAAAGAACAAGCTGTATTGGATTTGGTGCAGTATCTTGCCCACCTTTGTCCATAGGCTCATCTGCATACCATGTATGACCAGAAGTATCTGTAAGTGTTACACGATAAGGAGTTGCTGTACTTAATGCTTGTGCTGAATGAGTCATGTTTTACCTTATTGTTTATCTTTAAAAATAAAAATGATTGTACCTAATCATGCAGTGTTCACTACTGATTGTGGAGTATCGAATAGTCTAATCATATGTTGTTTAGCTGGGCTGCGTAATACTTTTATTGTTGCACCGATGAAACATATCGTTTTATAAAGAATAGTGAATAAAAATACTTGATGTATACACTAATACTCATATCAAACAAGGATACCAAAAATGCAATTCAAATCATTAAGCCTCGGTTTAGCATTCGCTTTAGCAAGTTCTGTAACATTAGCTACCCCAGTAGACTATAAAATTGATCCAACACATACAGCAACAGTATTTAGTTGGAATCACTTTGGTTTTTCTACACCAAGCGCTAACTTCACTGATATTCAAGGTGTGATTAAAGTTGATAATGCGAAACCTGCAAATTCATCAGTAGAAGTGACAATTCCTTTAAGCAGTGTAAATACTAACGTAGCGGCTTTAGATAAAGAGTTCCAAGAAGAAGCTTGGTTTAATGCAGCTAAGTATCCAAACATTACCTTTAAAAGTACTAAAGTAGAAACCAAAGATAAAAAGCATTTCAAAATTACAGGTGACTTAACTGTTAAGGGTATTACTAAGCCAGTTGTATTGGATGCAGTATTGAATAAACAAGGTGAGCACCCAATGGCAAAAGTACCTGCGATTGGATTTAATGCAACAACTTCATTTGATCGTTCTGCATTTGGTATCGGAAACTATGTGCCGAATGTTGGTGATAAGATTACTGTAAATATTACGACTGAAGCAACAGCTGCGAAGTAATAGCTGCGAAGTAATAGCTATACATTTAAATGTGGAAAAAGCTCACAATGAATATTAGTGAGCTTTTTTATTTGTACTGTAATTATGGCCAATAACTATGACGTTGCATTAAATGCATCTGAATAGATGACATAGCCACTTGGTACAGAGGCGGTAAAAGCAAGAATTTGAAAATACTCTGCTGGAACACCTTCTAAGATCAAATTAGCATCTGCCTTAAACCCAAATTTTCCATAATAATTAGGATCACCGAGTAATACGCATCCTTTTGCATTCAGTGTCTTGATTCTATTCAAACCTTCTCTCATAAGTTCAGAACCTATACCTTTTCCTTGATATTCAGGGATAACGGAAATAGGACCTAAGCCATACCAGTCTGTCGTACAATCGGAAATTGATACAGGTGAAAAGGCGATATGGCCAACGATTTTGCCTTGAGTTTCAGCAACTAAAGAGACAGTAAGTTGTTTGGCTGCTCTAAGCGCATTTACGATAAATTGCTCTGTATGGCTAGAGTATTGTTCATCATTAAATGCTGCTTTGGTTAAATCAAAAATTGCTTGGATGTCAGTGTTTTGTTCATCACGGATTTGAATATTCATTTTAATTGCCTATATGCTTTTAAATAACTGACGAAGCAAAATTATATTGTTGCTTCATCAGATGATTGTTAAGGATGTTTATTGATTATCGAGTTGAGGTCGTACGTTTCTAAGCCCATTCAAATTGATTTGATAGGGTTGTCCTTCCTGTGATTTGATCAATCGTTTCTTTTTAAGTTTTCGAAAAACATCGAGAGTGCAATCAGATAAGACAAAACCTTCACGGCTATAGCATTCTACAGCGATGAGTTGTCCAGATTCATTTTTGAGTTTTACGATTTTTCCGCCTTTGGCTAAGACGTGTAAAGTCCGTTGTTCAGACTTGGATAGGTTCATGTTGGAATCCTGATATAAGTAATCAAAAGCAAAGATAGGCATGCAGCCTGAAAATTCGCGTTGATAACCCATTTCAAATTTTCATTGAAATATGGTTATCAGATTACTGCTATCTCCAACATAAAATCCTCGATGTAGATTGGATATGAAATATATGATTTGAATATATAGGTACTTATATTTAAAGTAAAGGATTATGTGAATTTTACTTTATTTGTAATGTGGTTATGATCATGTGTAGTCTGATTTTCTTAATCAATTTATAATAAAAGCATTATTTTATTAAAAGCCTTTAAACATATAGCGTGAATTTTATTATTAAGGTAAGACGAAGATGGACGATCAACTGTTTATACAGAAAGCAGTAGATTTAGCATTAGAAAATGCAAAATCAGGTGGCAGACCTTTTGCCGCATTGGTTGTGAGAAATGGTGAAATCATTGCTACAGGTGTCAACCAAATCAAATTAACCAATGATCCTACAGCACATGCTGAGTTATCAGCATTACGGGAAGCTGGCAAAACTTTAGGTAATCCTAATTTAGAAGATTGTATCGTCTATGCAAGTGGGCAGCCTTGTCCGATGTGTTTAGCTGCGATGCGTATGGCAGGAATTAACCAAGTGCGTTATGCATTTTCCAATGCTGATGCAGAGCCATTTTCATTATCGACAGCAAAAATTGCTGAAATGCTGAGAATGCCGCCTGAAAAACAAGAGGGATTAATATTTAAACAAATTACACCGTTGCAGAACTTGGATTTATATAAAGTATGGCAAAGCTATCAAGAGAAATAACTTTATGTGTACTTGAACCTTACTATTATCACTTTTTAGTCTGTTTCTCTTTCAGTAATAAATATGCAGGTGTGGATTTCTTGGCTTGACGACGGAGCATAATTTTGATGTATAACACGATAGCAAAACATGCTGTAGCAACCGTGAGCATAATACTATTCATATAACTCATAATTGAGCTGACATAACCAATTGTTGCCAAACGCCGTTGCATTCGTTCAACTTGAGTACTGGATTCTATACCTGTGATTGCCCACGTACAGAGATGTTCACAATTATTAATAATCAGATGGTAATGGTTTTCATGCATACGTGAGCGCATACGCCGAACAACAGCCTTTGCTTTGTAGCGTGGTGATTGGTAGTCTCTTGTGTAGATCGTTTTTCCACGTGCGAAACGTTGGATCGTGGTCATTTCAATCGGATGCTTTTTGAAAATATGAGCAAAACCTGAGTAATGGATGACCCGTCCACGACCTGCATAAATTCCATGATGGCTATAACCAAAGTGTTTAACGATCAGGTGTGCGCCAAGAGGAAAGCGTTGATGTTTTTGCTGCATGCTGATACAAAAATATTGTATTTACAGTGTTATTTTAGTGAAAAATAATGAATCAATCGAGCATATTTAGACATAGAATCCTATGATTATGTGTTGAGTTTGTATCTGCTGTTTTCAGGATTGATTTTGCTATGTGAAAATAATAAAAATTAGCTTCATATATAAAATGACGATGAAGATTTGGCTTTTAGCTTTTTTATCAATGTACTCGGTAGCTGAATTACATGCAGCACAATATCAAAGTATTCATGTCGATCAGATCACGTATGACGTGATTAAAGTTGAAAAACTAGATCAGTTAGAATTATTTTTAAAAGATAAAAATTCAGTTCGTAATTATCAAAGTTTTTCTGGTCTTCAAGCAAATCTTCCAGTATGTACTCAAATGAGTTTTGCAATGAACGCAGGAATGTATCATGCGGACTTTCGGCCTGTAGGTTTGTATGTAGAGCATGCCAAACAAACATCTCAATTAAATGAGAATACTGGTTTTGGGAACTTCTTTATGCAACCAAATGGCGTACTGGCATGGAATCATCAAAATGCTGTAATTCAAACCACGGCAGATTATAAGAAAAGTAAATTTAGGGCACTTTTTGCGACACAATCAGGGCCAATGTTAATCAATCATGGAAAGATCAACTCCCAATTTTTGCCAAAATCAAATTCTTTAAAAATCAGAAATGGTGTAGGAATCAAAGATAATGAATTGTATTTTGTGATTTCACAACAGAGGGTGAGTTTTTATCAGTTTGCCCAATTTTTTAAACAGCAATTGCAGATTGATCAAGCTTTGTATTTGGATGGTTCGATCTCAAGCTTATATTTAAATGAAACTAAACGACATGATAAAAGAACGAATTTAGGGCCAATTGTTGCGGAAATAGATAGAAAAGCCTGTAAATAGTAAAAAGCCCTAATCTTTCAAGGAGAGATTAAGGCTTTCTTTCTTATTGTACTGGTGGATTGATCATCGCCAGTAACTCTTTGCGGCTGTAGCCGCGAGAAATTAGTACTTTCTTGATGCCCTTAATGACATCTTCATCAGTTGCTTTTACTAAAGCATCCAATAGTTGTTCATTTGATTTGCAAGAACAATCATTTTCAACGCAAGAAGTTTGATTCTTCTGTTCGTTATACTGTTGATCTGCACTGAACATTTTTTGCCAAAAACTCATAGAGCCTTCATTCACAAACTAACATAGATCGAAATATAGCCGCTTTAAAATAAAAAACAAGTCAGCTAAAGTGATAAAAGCAGCAATCGAGCTTCAATTTTTTCGATAAGCATTTGGAAGATAAACGAAATTATGACGATTTGATGACTTGATCTTTGATATATATGACTTTTTTACTCGGATTTAATATTTAAACTTGCTGAAAAAATAAAGGGTTATTGCAACCCTTTATATATAAAATTTACGTTGAAATAATTTGTTTAAATCTTTTCAAGTAAAACACCAGATTCAACATGATGAGTAAAAGGGAACTGGTCAAACATAGCAAACTTTGTGATGCGATGCGTTTGTGCTAGTGTCCCTAAGTTATCATGTAGCGTATCTGGGTTACATGAGATATAGATAATACGTTCAAAGCCTTGTAGTAGTTTAAGCGTTTCATCATCAATCCCCGCACGCGGTGGATCGACAAAAACAGTATCGAACGCATAACTTTTGATGTCGATCTCTGCTTCTTGTAAACGCCTAAACTCACGCTCACCTTGATAGGCTTGCGTGAATTCCTCAGCAGATAAACGTGCAACTTGAATATTTTCGATTTGGTTCTGTTCGATATTCCATTGCGCGGCGTAAACAGATGATTTTGCAAGCTCAGTCGCAAGTACACGTTTGAATTTTAATGAGAGCGGTAGGGTGAAATTACCATTTCCGCAGTACAACTCCAGTAAATCTTTTTGAGCTCCTTCAGCTGCATCACATGCCCATTCAAGCATATGTTGGCACACTTGCGCATTTGGCTGAGTAAAGCTACTTTCAATTTGTTTGTATTTAAATGTACGACCATGAACATTCAGTTGTTCAACCACGTAGTCGTCACCAATAATCACTTTTTGACCACGGCTACGGCCCATAATTTTAATATTTAGTTTTTCAGCTAGCGCTTTTGCTGCAACTTCCCATTCAGTATCTAATTTACGATGGTAAATCAGCGTGATGAGCATTTCTCCACTCAGTGTCGACAGAAAATCAGCTTCAAAAATACGCTGAGATAAAATAGGGTTTGCTTTTAATTCTTCTAATAAGCGTGGCATTAAATCATTAATGTGACGATCTGCGATTGGAAACTCATCTACACGAATGACTTGTTTTTGCTTACCGTCTTCAGCACGTTCAAACATTGCATAGAACAAATCTTCTTCAGTGTGCCAGATACGAAACTCAGCACGCATACGGAAATGTTGTTCTGGTGATTGAAACACTTCTAAAGCTGGGGGATTGAACGGTGCAAATTGTGCGGTAATTCGTTCAACTTTCTCTTGAAGTTGCTGTTGGTAAGATACAGTCATAAATAATGAAAACTATAGGTGAAATTTAAACAAGGCATGGTATCAAAAAAGGCGTATGAGGTGGATGGAAATTATCAAATTCATATGTTTATCTCATAGATTTGTACTTAAAACTCGATCAATAAATTCAGCTTTGATTTGTCGATATTCATCTGGCGATAAACCCATACAGTTTTGTTTTAACTCATTATATTGGTGTACTAGCTGAGCCGAATTCCTCAAGCGATCTCTAAAAATGAGAAAATTAGTAAATTTTGATCCAGTGACCACTATTTGGAAGGCAACATCCTCATCAGATGCTTGGCTTTCAAGCATACACAGTTCATCAGTGCGTAAAGTATTGAGTTTTTCTTTAAATCCTAATGTTTTAAGTTGCTCTATTGTTCGTGAAAATTGCTGAGCGGTCACCTCTATATAGATATCTAAGTCACCCTTTGAAATTGCATGAGGGATTGCTGAAGAACCAATATGTTCAACAATCGCATTTGGGGTTAGCGAAAGTATTTCACTTTTATATTTTTCGAAAAGCTCAGTAGCATTTTGCTGATATTCAGTTGCTGGAAAAAACTGCATTATTCTTCCTCTAAAAATTTATATAAAAATGCAGCAAGTTATGTACCTAGTTTTGAACACACATATTATTAAAAAATAAGAAAAGAATAGGTTTATGCGTCATTTTACGACGTTATGTGAATGCACGATGCTGTTAAATTAACTGTAATTATATTTGGACGAGATGAGAGATAAACTCATGGTGAAAAAGAAAACTATTGAATTTGATGAGTTAACTCGTGAGCAATTGCTGCACACATTGAAAAAATATGTGCTGAAAGAGTTAGATGTAGATTTAGGGAATTTACCTGCACAGTTTTTATTGGACTTTATTGTTGAGGAGTTCGGGCCTTATTTTTACAACCAAGCTTTGAATGATACACATGAATGGTTGGCAGAGCGTTTTGCTTATTTGAATGATGACCTTTTTGTTTTAACCAAAGAAAACTCAAAAGCTTGAATACTGAAAAGACACTGTACTCTGGGACAATAATCTCTAAAAATGAAAAACCCGAACCATGTAGAACATGATTCGGGCTGGGAGATTGAAGACTTAAATTAGTCTTCAGATAAAGTCATTAAACTCGCATTACCGCCGGCAGCAGCAGTATTTACGCTAATAGCGCGTTCAATGACTAGACGTTCTAAAGGAATCTGCTCATCTGTTTGAAGATGAGTAATGCCAACGATTGCTCCAGAACGGTTCGCAATTTTGTTTTGAAGATCTGTTAATTGCTCAACAGAACCATGATGAAGTACAGCATCAAACTGATCAGTTTCAACATTAGAAATAACTTTAATCGCCGCTAAAACTTCTTTAGGTAATGAAGCTTGATGTTTTGCTAAGAACATATTGTCTTTTAACACAGCTGCTGAACTACCTACTGCAAAAACTGCGAGGAGTTGTTGCAATTGACCACGTTCATCGTTTGCAATTGAAAGCACACGATGGCGAGGTAAGATAATGTATTGGTTACTCTCACCAGTAGGGCCTTGCAACTCGTAGAATTTACCAACACCGAATGCTGGAGTTTCTGGAATTGCTTGAGCCATATGTTTTTGCGCCCAAGTTAACAAGTTTTGATATGCATCATTTGAGACTGCATCAAACTGAGAAAGTTCAGATTTAACAGCAAACGGTGTTGCTAAAACTTTTTCAGAACAATGTTCCATCAAACGGTACATATAAAGTGGACCACCCGCTTTTGGACCAGTACCAGATAAGCCTTCACCACCAAATGGTTGTACACCAACAACTGCACCAACGATGTTGCGGTTAATATACAAGTTACCCACTTCTGCACGTTGAATGACTGTATTAATCGTTTCATCAATACGAGTATGAAGACCCATTGTTAAGCCATAACCTTTGGCATTGATGCGGTCGATTAACTGCTCAAGTTCACCGTATATATACGTGATGATGTGCAACACAGGAC
>LULL01000150.1_pt1 | contig 34986 bp, 27 predicted proteins | sample 728161 | NCBI WGS metagenome assembly LULL01 (sample SAMN03860290, study PRJNA289734) | marine metagenome | biome: seawater column; feature: ocean; material: water; isolation source: Red Sea water column Station 149 - depth 500m | place: Saudi Arabia: Red Sea | collected 2011-10-15 | depth 500 m
GCATATTCTTGATCAACCGCACAAGCGTGATCAGGCGTTAGCGCAACTGCCCAATCAGGTGATTGTATTTACCATTTTGGATTTACCACCAAGCCAATTGCAGTTTTTACGCCGCTTAGGACAATATTTGGATGTGGTGATTTTGCACTATAACCCGTCTCAAGAGTATTGGGCGGATAGTGTCGATCCTTTGTGGAAGCAACGCTACGATTTAGGGGTGAAAGAGCGCTTTATTGCCAAAAATCCCAAAGCAACGGATGAGGAAATCACGGCATTTTTTGAACAGTTTACGCTGTTCTTTAATGCGCAGGCACGCGAGTCACGTCATCCTTTGCTGACTCGCTTAGGGAAGCAGGCGCGTGACCATTTCTCTTTATTGTCCCAGCTTGCAACAGGTGAGGAAGGCAAGTGGGTGGATGCTTTTGTTGAGCAATTTCCTGAAACTTTATTGGGAAAAATCCAGTCTGATATTTTCTATCTCGCTGAACCTCAAGCTGCGCAATATGAGCTTGCCATTGATGATCAATCGATTCAATTGCATGTTTGCCATTCGAGTCTCAGACAACTTGAGGTACTTAAAGAGCAATTGGTCAATTGGCTGTCTCAGTCTGATGTCATGCCGCGTCGTCCAAGTGATGTGTTGGTTTTAACGCCAAATCTCGCTGAGCTAGAACCATTGATTCGTAGTGTATTTCCTGCGGTTGCCAATGATCAGGAAGTTTTTTTACCTGTCAAAATTGCGGGTGTCGCCCAGCTTGATGCTTTGAATGCTTGGCGTGCTGTGCTTGGGCGTTTGCAATTAACGCAAGGTCGCTTTACTCAAGATGATTTCGCAGACTGGATAAATTTATCTGCAACGCAGCAGCGCTATGGTTTGGATTATAGCCAAGCACAACGGATGTTGGATTTACTCAATGATGCGGGCTTTAAGCGTGGTTTGGATGCAGAGCATCTGCAACAAAGTTTGAGTGAAACCGATCAAGACTATCGTTATAGTTTTAAATTCGCCTTAGATCGTTTGGCGCTAGGTATTGCAGTACCTGCGCATGTGATGGTGCAACAGACGCTTAGTTATGCAATGGTTCAGTCTAGTGATTTTGAGCTGATTGGAATTTTGATTCAGATTTATCAAGATTTATCTGCGCGACGACATTGGCTGATGGCTCATGAACACGATCAGCGTTTGCCTGTTGAGGCATGGTTAAAACGACTGAAAGATGATGTGCAGGAGTTTGAGCAAGCGGAGATCGTCGCGTTAAAGGCTGTACGTGAAATCATCCAAAAACAAGAGCGTATGCTGACTTTGGCCAGTTATTATGAAGATGCTGAAACTGAGCTGCGTCAAATTTCATTGCCATTGCCTTATATTATTGAAGAAATCCAACGAACTTTAGAAAGTCAGTCTGCACAGGTTGAGCCGACAGGACAAATCACCTTTAGTCAGATTGGGCAAATCCGTCCAATTCCTTATCGCTTGATTGTGCTGTTGAATTTAGATACAGGTAAGTTCCCAAATCGAGATAGCCATATTCCTTTTGACTTAATGGATGCATTGCGTCAGCAATTGGGTGATCGCTCTCGTTTAGAGGATGATCAAGGCGCGTTTTTAGATGCAGTATTGTTAGCGCAGGAGCAATTGTGGCTGTTCTATAATGGTTTTGATATCAATGATGGTGAAGTGAGAGAGCCTTCAAGTGTGTTGCAAGGCTTTCGAGATCATTTGGCGTTGGTTGTGAAAGCCTCCCTCTCTAAATCTCTCCCAGAGGGAGAGACTTCCTTTAATTCTTTTGGGGAAGACTATGAAAAACTCCAGATTCCACCACAGCTCTACCCACTTTATCATTTACATCGTTTGCAACCTTTTGATCCGCTCGGCTTTACCATGGATCGACCTGTACGTTTCCAAGATCAATGGTTTAAGGTTGCTTCACAGATTCAGAAAGCGAAAGGTGAACGACAGGCATGGGTAAATTCAGCGTATCCAGTTGAACAGAGTGAAATGACCATTTTGGAGAGTCAGCAATGGATTCAAGATGTGACCTTTCCAGCACGGCTATATTTAAAAACGTTAGGGGTGGAAAATTTAAGTGCCACTGAATTGGTCGATCTAGCCGAGCCTTTGTTATTAGATGGTCTAGGCAAATATGCGATTCGACATTTTTTACAGCAGCACGATGAAAAAGTTTCACCCAGCATCTTGCAAGATCAGTTGCCTGTCGGCAAGGTACTGCACAGTGCATGGCAGCAAAGCCGTTTAGAACAACAACGTTTAATGGAACGTTTACAGCAATATGCAGCCGCGCCGACGGAAACTACGCAACGTATTTGGCGAGTTTCTAAGCATTTGCAAATGAGTTGTATCACCCCCAAGCAAGATGTGCAGGATTGGGTGAGCTTAGATGCTTCTAGTGCGCGTGCTAAACGTTTGGCTAAAGTGTGGTTAGAGTATTTACTTTGGCTGGTTGTCTCGAATCAGGGCCAAGCCACTGAGAAACGCCGTATCGTGGTGTTCAGTAATCAAACAGTAATTTGTGAAGGTATAAGTTCAATCCAAGCCAAAGATTATTTACAAGCATGGTTACAGCTTTGGAACAATGCGCAACAACAACCCGTGGTTTTGCCAGCAGCATTATTATTAAAACCTTTGGAAAAAGCCAAACCTTATGAATGGATTGAGCAAGATGCTCGACAAGTTTTGGATGAGAATAGTCAAAAACAAGTATTAAAAGATTGGAATGACACGGGTGATTTTTCAGGTTTTGACATGACACAAAATGAAGCGTGTAAGTTACATCGAGATTGGCAGTTTATTTTACAAGAACAAGATGCCACTGCTTTATTGAACTATGCTTGTGATCAGTATTCATTTGCCTTGTATCAACCGATTTTTGAATTTTTACGTGTGGAGTAAGGCATGAGTTCTCAATATCCAGTGTCTTATCAACCGATTCGTGATATTCAATTCCAAGGGTTGCATTTGATTGAGGCATCGGCAGGAACAGGTAAAACCTATACCTTGTCCAGTTTGATGGTACGCATTTTTTTAGAAAAATATTTACCGAATCAGGTGATTGCAACCACATTTACTCGTGCTGCTGCTGCTGAGTTAAAAACGAGAATCCGACTACGTCTCGTTGAAACTTTAGATTATTTAGAACCTTTCCGAGATGTACTCGAGCGAGATATTCAAGTTCAGGCAGCACAAGAGTCCGATCCTTTGAAACAGCATGTGCTACAGCATTTTGCGCCAAGGATTGCCTATGCCTGTGAACGGCTCAAGTTGGTGATTGATCAACTCGATGAGTTATTTGTTGGGACACTGGATAGTTTTAGTCAAAAGTTATTGCGAGAGTTTGCTTTTGAAAGTGGCAAAATTGAAAGAGCGCAAATCACAGAAGATGCGAAAACTTACACACGACAATTGATTCATGATGTATTGCGTGAATGGATTCAAAAGCAACCGCAGCAAGTGATTGATGCACTTTATAGTGTCGGCAGTTTAAAAAGTGTTGATCATTTTGTGGGGATGGTGGAAAGCTCGCTGAATTTTAGTTCGGCGCAATTTAAATTAACTGATCTGCCTGAAATTGAGCTAACTCAATTACACGCCTGGCAGCAGCAGGCACAGCACATCGATTTGAGTACCTTGCTCGACTATTTCTCATTGGATGGCGCCTATTATTCACATATTAATGGGACCTCTTTCCGTAATCATGCCTTTCACAAACTCTTTGCGGAATCTCTACCATTACTATTAGATGCATTATCAAGTGTTGAAAATGTGCAGATATTTGATGCGTATTTTGCCAACGCACGAGATGCGGTATTTAAGTTTTTAGATAAGCTTGAACAGCAAAAAATCTTTAAAAAATGCCCAGCAGACATTAGCGATACTTTTTATCAACATGCAACGGTATTGCAGATTCAGTCGTTATTTCAATCTGTGCTGCAAACACAACAACAGTTTGAGCAGTTGGATGTGTTTTTAAAAGCTTATTTGTGCATTGAAGTGAAAAAGCGCTTGCCGCAAGTGTTACAGCAAAAAGGCGAAACCACCTTTGCCCAACAAATCAAAACCTTATCTGATGCTTTAAAAGGGGAGCAAGGGCAACGTTTTGCTGTCTTTGTCCAAGCGCGTTATCCCTTAATTTTGGTCGATGAGTTTCAAGATACCAACCAAGATCAGGATGATATGCTCGCGAGTATTTGGCGACATCCGCAGCGTTTCCAGAAAGGCTGCATGATTATGGTCGGTGATCGTAAACAAGCGATTTATGGCTTCCGTGGTGGCGATATGCTGACCTTCCTGAATGCCTACCAAGATATTATGGCGAAGCAAGGGCATGAATATAAATTGATTCATAATCATCGTTCGGTCAAAGAACTGGTGGAAGTGGTCGATGTGTTATTTCAGCGTCAGATGGATTTTGGTGAGCAGGTGATGTATAACCCGATTCAAGCAGGTTCACGACCCCATCCTGCTTTGATTGAACAGCAGCAATCCAATCCAAAGCCTTTACGCTGGTTGCAGTTGCAAGAAGGTAATGAACAAGCCACGCAAGTCGCTTGTAAAATTCAGCATCTATTGAATCAAGCGCATTTAAAACAACTGTATTTAGAGGGTGATATACAAACAGCTATCGCTGAAGATGATATTGCGGTGTTGTCGCGCAGCCATCGCCAACTGGATGAAGTGCAATATGTGTTGCAGCGTATGGGTATTCGCGTCAATCGACCTGCCAAACGCAGTGTATTTGATTCCGCTATTGCTCAGGATGTGGGTGCATTACTCACTGCGTTGCTGCATCCTTATGATGAGGCGAAGTTGAAACGCGCTTTACTGAGTCGTCTATTTGGCTTCGATCTAAAACGATTGATGGAGTTAGAACATAGTGCAGAGGGTTTAAGCCATTATATTCAGCAGTTCGATGAGATTCGTGAAATTTGGCTCAATCAGGGATTTTTATCTGCATGGCAACGCTGTCTCAATCAGTTTGGTATTTGGCAGCAATTAGTTGCGACACAAAGCCGAGACAATGAGCGAGCCGTAGTGAATCTACGTCATCTCACCGATATTTTGAGTCAACATAGTGAGCACGTACAAGGCATTCAAAACCTTTATCATTGGTATTTAAAACAACTGCACTCACCGAGTGATCGTGATTGGGAACTTGAACATAAGCTTTCCAGTGATGCAGGTGTGCAACTGATGACGATCCATCAATCTAAAGGTTTAGAGTTTAAAATTGTGTTTTTGTTAGGCGCAAATAAGCCTTATTCGGAACAACAAAAGACCCTAAATTTTTCCACCGCAGATGTTCAAATGCCTGAAACAGGTCAAATCCGAACGCAACGTGTTGTTGCGATTGCGGATAAAAATTTCCTGCAGCAAATTGAGATTGATCAGCATCAACAACGTGCTTTAGCAGAACAAAATCGCTTATGGTATGTGGCTTTGACCCGTGCCAGTCATCGTGTTTATGCAGTATTTGAGCCTGAAAAAGGGGAGAAAAATAAGTTCTCAGGTCTCGCTTTTTGGAAAAACCAAGGTGAGCATTTTCAACATGTCTATAGTGCTGATGAAGCTTTAATTTTAGAGCGACCTCTCGCAGTTCGAACACAGCAAGCGCAACAGCAAATCATATTGAATGCTCAACCCTTACCAGAACAACGTTTTTATGCACGTGGCAAAACCAGTTTTAGTTATTTGGCACAGCATTTAAAGCATAAGGTCAATCGTACTGATGTATTGGCAAATATGGATGCAGCGGTTGAGCAGGCTGAGGATGAGCTGGATATTTTTGCTGTAGAACAACAGATAACCCAAACTGAATCAATCGCATGGATTAAGCAGCATTTCCCGAAAGGGACTTTAGCGGGTAATTTTCTACATGAAATCTTTGAACAGATTGATTTTCAACAACCTCAAACTTGGGGTGAGGAAATTCGTCGTCGTTTTAAAAATGCCTATCAAAGTTTATGGACAGCTTTGTTGGAAACCTATCAGCAACATTTTCCAGATCAGCAAAATAGTGAACCACTCTATCAGTGGATTGCAGACTGGATCGCTGAGGTTGTACAAACGCCATTGAATCAAGATTTTCAGTTGCAGCAACTCCGTGTAGGGCAATACCTATCCGAGTGTCCATTCTATTTGGCGTTATCCGATCGTGTCCTCGCGATGCAACGGGTGCAAAAGCTATTTGAGGAATATGGAATCGAAATGCCTGATTTACTTGAGGCAAAGTCTGCGCGTTATCTCAATGGTTCTATCGACTTAGTTTATTTTGACGGGCAGCGTTATCACATTGCCGATTATAAAAGTAATTATCTAGGTGTATCCCAACTTGATTATCAATCAACACAGATTGCAGAAAGTATGTCGCTTTCGAGTTATTGGTTGCAGGCCGCTTTATATTTAGTTGCGTTGCATCGTTATCTCAGCATTAAGTTGCAAGATTATAAGATTGAGCAACATTTGGGTGGCGCATCTTATCTATATTTACGTGGTATGAATGGCCAAGCCCAGCAAGGCTATTTTTACTGGAAACCTGAGGATGAGTTTATCCTGCGTTTGGATGCAATTCTTGGGTATTTCTCTGAAGATAAATCAGGAAAAGTGGTGTAGATAAAGTGGATGTTTTTAAATTAAACAAAAACTTATCTTGTGAATAAGTGTGTTTATAACCTTGTGGACAAGCGTGTGGGTAAGTTTGAGGATAACTCTGTGGACAATAAAAGTAATGCTCAAGCGGAGCAAATGACTTGGTTAAATATGTGGAGTCACTACTTCACACAAGCACCATTTACTCAGTCTGCTCAACCAGAAACGGCTGCACAGGTGTTGCAACAATTGGTTGAAGCGAGCCTGCAAGGGGATAGTTGTATTGATGTTGATTCAACACAGCTCGAAGCGCTAGGTGATTTGGCGATTTCTAGTGATATCGCAACAACCCAAGTTGCTCCATGCGTCTATGATCAGCAGGGCTTGGCATTATACCGATATTGGCAGCTAGAGCAACGCCTCGCTCATCAGATTTGTCGATTAAAGCGACAAATGGTGCCTCATATTGACGTTTCTATTTTTCAAACCTTACTCAGTGATCAACATCAACAAGCCGCTTTAACTATGGTCATGCAGCAGTGGCTTAGTATTATTACGGGCGGGCCTGGGACTGGAAAAACCTATACGTTGGCAAGGATTATCGCTGCGCTGAATCAAACGATTCCAGATATTCGAATTGCAATGGCAGCGCCGACAGGTAAAGCTGCACAACGCATGCAAGAAGCACTGCAAAACTCATTCAATGATCCAAAGCTTTTACAGTCAGGTCTGATCACGGATGAACTTCGTCATCAAAATACGCAGACTTTGCATCGTTTATTAGGGATTGGGAATCGCCCCATACCACGTTTTAATCAAAAGCAACCGTTACCTTATGATGTGATCGTAGTTGATGAGGCTTCGATGCTCGATTTGAATCTAGCGACATTACTATTTGAAGCGGTTCCTGAACATTGTCGAATTATTTTATTGGGTGATGCCAATCAGTTGGCCTCTGTAGATGTGGGTTCTGTATTGGCAGATTTACAACACGTTGAGGCTTTGGCTGAAAACCGTGTCCAATTGATGACCAGCCGTCGATTTTCAGGGGATGCCAAGATTGGACAATTTGCAAGATTCATCCAAGATCAGCAAGATTCGGCTGAGCATCATACCGTGTTGGAAAAACTCGAACGCGACATCGTCAAGCCAACTGTACTCCAAGCCATCACATTAACGCTGGGGATGCCTGATCAGATTCAATTGGAATATTTACCTGAGCAGCTAGAGGGTGATGCTGAACAATATCAACAAAAGTTGATGCATGGTTTTCAGGGCTATGTAGATGCCTTGCTGACGTATCTAAAAGCCGATGATACTGAACAAGACATGATGACGGTGATACGGGCATTTGATGATTATCGAATCCTCACTGCTGTTCGACATGGGCCGTTAGGGCTAGAGCAACTGAATCGTTATGCTGAACAATGGCTGAATCAGCAACTCAAACAAATCGCCGTTGGGGATTGGTATATTGGTCGTCCTGTGATGATGACGTATAACGACTATCAGTTAGGGATTTCAAATGGTGACATTGGGATTTGTTTTAAGCACAGAACGCAAGCTCAACAATTTGAAGTTTTCTTTCCTAGTCTAAATAAATGGATTGCAGCACATCGTTTGCCACGTAATATGCAAACAGCTTTTGCACTAACAATTCATAAATCACAAGGTTCTGAATTTACGCACACTGCGATTGTGTTAGATGCACATGCGGAGAAATTATTGAGCCAAGAGTTAATTTACACCGCGATTACGCGTGCGAAAAAAGTGGTTACACTTTTGGCTGATCAAAAGTCATTACAACAAGCACTGACAATTCGTACAGTACGTCGCAGTGGTTTAGTCCAAAAGATCAATTTGAATAGATTGTGAACTTATTCTTTAAAATTCACTGTTTTGTAAGTAAAAGCTTACATGGATTCGAGATATTGTCGCTAGAGTGAGACAGGTGTTTTTGAGATTATGTACACACAAAGAGCCTAGCAAGGAAAGTTAGGTAAATCGCAAAAATATAATAATAAAGTCAGTAGACAGCGAACTTACAGTGAAGTAAGTGATAAAAGAGGAAACTTACAGCCGCTAAGCCTTGTAGTTTTGGGAGAGACTACAGGGCTTTTTTATTTCTTATAAATTTTAATCACAACATGCTGATATTCATCGTATTAATTTTAACCACTTCAATCTGATCTCACTTTAAAAAATTGATCCATATTTCGACAAAGATTTACTGGTATTAATCTGCTATTCAGTGGAAATGTATCAGAATCTACAAAAGTTATAAGGCTATTGTCAGACAGTTTTTTTTCATTATTAAGTTAAATGTTATACAGACCTGTACGTTTTTGCTTACACAGAGATAAGAAAAATGCTATTTTTCTCCACAATTGATTCTGACAGAATAGCAACTATAGAGAGGGGAACAAGCTCTACAACAACATAAAGTAAAAAGATGATGATGCGTCAGAAGCATCCAGAGGGTTCGAGTGTTGTTAAATAAAAAGACAAAAAATAAAAATAAACTAAAATTATAACGATAAAAACTAAGCGCAAAGGCCCAAGCGAAAACTTGGGCTTTTTTGTGCGTGTTTGCAAATATGATTAAACTAAATCGGCTTCGGTACGGTCTGTTGCAAACAATGACCGACGTTGATTTTTTGGGATTTTCGGACAATTGGTGGAGATCTGATATAGCGTTTTGGCTAAAGCTGGTAAATGCGTACCGACGACTGATTTTCCTGTCGTCAGCAGTGATACGCTGATATCACGCTCTGGATCTGCCCAACATAAAATATTCGAGAAACCAATATGACCAAATGCTTGCCCAGTCATTGGCCCGAATAAACCAACAGGATTACTCCCTAACATTGGGCCAAGTGCGTAGCGCATCGGTGCAAGGAGTGTGCGATCTAAGCTAATACCAGAGGTTGGCAGCGTAGAGCGGAACACAGTTTTGGCACTCATGATTTGTTTACCTTGATATTCACCACCACTGAGCAGCATTTCAAAGAAACGACCAACCTGATCAGCACTGGTATAAATGTTTCCTGCTGGGCAGATGGTATCCATAAAACGGCTGTCATTGGTTACATCAACAGCTAGTTGTAAACCACCACCAAGCACATGATTAAGGTATTGATCTGTACCTAAACTTGGATGTACACCAGTTGCATAATTCATTGCAACATCTGCACGATATTCAGGTTTTAAACCATAGTTGAAATAATCCAATCCCATTGGTTTTTCAATTTGTTCTGCTAAAAACTCACGAACGCTTTGCCCTGTAACACGATGAACGATTTCACCTAAAATATATCCTGCTGTAACAGCATGGTAGGCAAGATGAGTACCTGAAGGAGAAACGGGTTTAGCTGCACAAAGACGTTTTAAAATTTCATTTTGATCGAATAAAAGTTCAGGCGTGACTTCGCCTTCTATACGTGGAATTCCACCACGATGAGAGAGTAAATGGAAAATAGTGGCGCGACGTTTACCATTTACACCATATTCAGGAATGTAATAGCTAATCGGATCAAGTAAATTCAGATCACCGCGTTCATCCAGCATATGAATCAACATTGCCGTAACCATTTTTGATGCTGAAAATAGGCATACAGGCGTGTCGGGCGTTGCAATTTTGGCATCAGGTGCTAAGCCATCAGGAGAGTTTCCTTGTGCATAGCCAATACTACGATTTAAAACGACTTGCCCCTGACGACGTAAACATAGTGTGATGAGTGGATAGTTTCCTGTTTTATATAAACATTCCACACTATTCCAAATTTTTTGAACTTGTCTTTCAGTCATCCCACCTAATGCTGCCGCAACTTCATCTTTTGAGCGAATCACTTGATTGAGGTCATGTGGTACATAACAGGTATTTGTTGATAAAATTTTCACGATTCCCTCGCAATATTTTTCGTTTTCTTTCGTCTCTGTCATAAATTGAAAACAGACTCATGATAGTGTGCCTATTTTGTTCAATGCTGTCAGCTGCCGAATTGCCAGCAAACACAAAACATTTTTGCAATATAACGATAGATCACTTAAAATAGGCGACTTGCTGTAGTGATGCACGGCAGTCAGTTGGCTTCAACTGATTATTATCATTTTTATTTTTTAAGCATCTCGGAGAAATCGAATGGCTTTAACTAACGCAGATCGCGCAGAGATCATCGCTAAATTTGCTCGTGCTGAAAACGACACTGGTTCACCAGAAGTACAAGTTGCTTTATTGACTGCTCAAATCAATGATTTACAAGGTCACTTTAAAGCTCACAAACACGACCACCACAGCCGTCGTGGTTTGATTCGTATGGTTAACCAACGTCGTAAATTACTTGACTACTTAAACGGTAAAGATCACGGTCGTTATGTTGCTTTGATCGGCGCATTAGGTTTACGTCGTTAATTCGATTTTACTTTGTTTTCGGTATTTCGCATGTTGCTATGCTTTATTGCTGAAAAGAGAGTCTCATCTAATTTACTTTAGATGACTTTAGAAGGGGCGCTTGTTCGCTCCTTCTTTGCGTTTAATATTTTTAAAATATTTGGTCTAGTGTGATGGCTTCTAAGCTTTGTCATTTATCTATATTGTTGTAGTCTGAATGCCAAACCTTAGGGGTCTCACTAGAATAACGTTTTAAAAGAAACTAGGAAAATACAATACATGTCAATGTTTAATATCGTTCGTAAAGAATTCCAATTTGGTCAACATCAAGTTGTTTTAGAAACGGGTCGCGTTGCACGTCAAGCAAATACAGTTTTAATCACAATGGGTGGTGTAACTGTTCTTGTTGCTGTTGTTGCACAACCAAAAGCAAAAGCGGGTCAAGATTTCTTCCCATTAACTGTTAACTATCAAGAAAAACAATATGCAGCCGGTCGTATCCCTGGTGGTTATGGCAAGCGTGAAGGGCGTGCATCTGAAGCTGAGACTTTAATTTCACGTTTGATCGACCGTCCAATCCGTCCATTATTCCCAGAAGGTTATTTCAACGAAATCCAAGTAACTGCAACTGTTGTTTCTTCTGACAAAACTATGGATGCTGATATTGCTGCAATGTTAGGTACATCTGCTGCATTGTCTATTGCAGGTACGCCTTTCCGTGGTCCAATTGGTGGTGCACGTGTTGGTTTGATCAATGGTGAATATGTTCTTAACCCAACACTTGAACAACTTGCACAATCTGACCTTGACCTTGTCGTTGCTGGTACAGAGTCAGCTGTACTTATGGTTGAGTCTGAAGCGAAAGAACTTTCAGAAGACCAAATGTTAGGTGCTGTACTTTTCGGTCATGACGAAATGCAAATTGCTGTACAAGCAATCAAAGAATTTGCTGCAGCTGTTGGTGCGAAAGAATCTGAGTGGGTTGCTCCAACACACAACGAAGAATTACGTGCAAAATTAAAAGAAGCTTTTGAAGCAAAAATTTCTGAAGCGTACACGATCGCAGTAAAACAAGATCGTTATGCAGCTTTAGATGCACTTTATACAGAAGCTAAAACTCAATTCGTTCCTGAAGAAGATGTTGATGGCATCGCAGACGAAGTTGATTTCTTATTCGAAGATCTTAAATACCGTACCGTACGTGACAACATCTTGTCTGGTAAGCCACGTATCGATGGTCGTGATACTAAAACCGTTCGTGGTATTGACGTTCAAGTGGGTGTATTGGGTCGTGCCCATGGTTCAGCATTGTTTACACGTGGCGAAACACAAGCACTTGTAACTGCAACTTTAGGTAACACACGTGATGCCTTGATGGTTGATACCTTGGCGGGTACGAAAACTGATAACTTCATGTTGCACTATAACTTCCCTGCGTACTCAGTAGGTGAAACTGGTCGTGAATCAGGTCCTAAGCGTCGTGAAATCGGTCATGGTCGTTTAGCGCGTCGTGGTGTTCAAGCAGTTCTTCCACCAGTTGATCGTTTCCCTTACGTACTTCGTATCGTATCTGATATTACTGAATCAAATGGTTCATCTTCTATGGCGTCTGTTTGTGGTGCATCTCTTGCGCTTATGGATGCAGGTGTTCCACTTAAAGCACCAGTTGCTGGTATTGCAATGGGTCTAGTAAAAGAAGGCGAGCGTTTCGCAGTTCTTTCTGACATCTTAGGTGACGAAGACCATCTTGGTGATATGGACTTTAAAGTAGCAGGTTCTGCAAACGGTATTACTGCACTTCAAATGGACATCAAGATCGAAGGTATTACTGAAGAGATCATGGAAGTTGCATTAAACCAAGCATTTGCTGGTCGTATGCACATCTTAAATGAAATGAACAAAGTCATTTCACGTGCTCGTGCTGAAATTAGTGCTCACGCGCCAACATTTGAAGTAATCAACATCAATCCAGACAAGATTCGCGATGTAATTGGTAAAGGCGGTGCAACAATCCGTCAAATTACAGAAGAGACTAAAGCTGCGATTGACATCGAAGACAACGGTACAGTTCGCGTATTTGGTGAAACTAAAGCAGCGGCTAAAGCTGCAATTGCAAAAATCCAAGCGATTACTGCTGAAGTTGAGCCAGGAACGATTTATGCAGGTAAAGTCATTCGTATCGTCGAGTTCGGTGCATTTGTAAATATCCTACCGGGTACGGATGGCTTACTTCACATTTCGCAAATCTCAAATGAGCGTATTGCCAACGTGACTGACGTATTAAAAGAAGGTCAAGAAGTAAAAGTACAAGTTGCGGATGTCGACAACCGTGGTCGTATCAAGTTAACAATGAAAGACATCGAACAAGCTTAATCGTTTCGATATACAAAAAGCCCGCCTTGCGCATCGCCAAAGCAATTGCTTTGGCTTGCTCAGGGCTTTTTTTATGGCATTATTATTTTAATTAAAATATTGAATATTATCGTTATGCAGCTTTATTATTTTTATCGTCATAACAGTGAAAACACAATTTTTATTAGTGCAGAACAACAAACAGAGCATAGCCTTGAGTTTCTTTGGGTTGATAGTTTAAGGCAAGATCTTGTCAATCATACTGAGACTTGGCAGCAGAATATTTATGAACATACAGGTTTGACGTTAAATGAATTCCATATGCGCGATCTACTCAATATTGAACATCCATGCGCATTTGATACGGTAGAAGAATATGATCTATTGGTTTTTAGGAAACTGATCAGTCCTGATGACCAAATCTATGAAAATGATAATTCAGTAGAGTCACATGAAAGTGTTTTTGGTTTAGCGACGACACCGATGAGTTTTGTACTCAGTCAAAATATTTTAATTAGTCTCAGAGAGCAAGGTAACAAAGCGGTTGAAAATTATATTCAACGAATCCAAACGATTATGGAGCGTCCGACAGCTGAGCAAAACAAACCAAGAAAGTTACCGAATACACCCGCTGATTTGTGTCTACGGTTATTAAACAGCATGATTGATGGTTATTTGAATTTACGCACGCCATTGACGCGTCGTGTTGAGCATTGGCAACAACAATTATTGCAAGGAAATCGTCGTTTTAAGCAATGGCATCAATTGTTTCATGAGGATATGGCATTCCAACAAATTGAAAATTTATGCGAAGAGCAAATTGAAACCTTACAAGAGTTTCGGGATGAGTTGGTTGATAATTATCATCATGTCGTGGGTGAGCATAAGCACAAATCCCAAGACATTTTATTGGTACGTTTAAATGATTTAATGAGTCATGTGGAGCGTGTGCAAAAACATACTTTACGGCTGAGAAATGCGATTCAGTCTGCTATAGATTTACACTTTTCTGCCATCGCCAATCAAACCAATGAGAATATGCGTATCTTGGCGATTATTACGGCTGTGTTTGCACCGCTAACTTTACTGACGGGTATTTATGGAATGAACTTTGAGTTTATTCCCGGATTAAAATCACCTGTTGGGTTTTGGATTATGTTGGCTGTGATGCTTCTGAGTACGGTGTTATTGCTTTACTATTTTTATCAGCAACATCTGGTTGGGCGAGGAGAACGCAGTGTGATTGATCTGCTAGCGCAACAACATAAGCAGCGTAATTTAAACCTACTTTGGTTTCTCGATTATGAACCGATCAAGCAAACCTTAAAAGAAGTGGAGAAAATGACTAAGTTGAAATAGATATCACTTAGTCATTGATATGAGTTTAATGAAAATGCTTCAGTTGTTTACGGAGCTGCTGTACTTCATCAATTAAATCCAACATCACCGCGACAGCAGATAAACTGGCATCAAAGTCACGTTGTAAACGATAGGCACGTCTTGCGCGGCTGACATCTTCACCAATGAATTGATAATTTTGTGGATCAACTTTGATCTGCAAAATATCATAATCAATTAACTTCAAAACCCAGTCAGTACTTTGACCGCAAGCTTCTGCGAAGTGCTCAAGATCAAGTGCCAATTGTTCATCAATGATTTCAACTTGGCAGTGACCGTCATATTGAATTTCTTTGTATTGAATGGTTGTCATGATCTTACTCCTTATGAGGCACGTGGTCTAAATGAAGCAAAGGCATCGGCAAATTGTTGATAAGCTTGCTGCTCTTGTTCACTGTGCACTGGCGGTAGAACAATATTAATAATCAGGTAGAGGTGGCCAGCTGTTTTATTCGGAATCCCTTTATCTTTTAAACGTAATTGTTGTCCATTTTTGGCATTTTTCGGTAAATTCACTTTTAAATGCCCAGCAGGTGTATTTACTTCAATACTTTGTCCTAGTCCTGCTTCCCATGGACTTACATCAATGGTTTGATAAACATCAGCGCCTTCTACACGGATGCGATCGGTATCCTTATATTGGATTTCAATATAGAGATCACCATTTTCACCGCCGTTGATTCCACTTTGACCTTGTCCATTTAAGCGGATTTGCTGACCTTCTTTCATTCCTTTTGGAATTTTAACTTCTAAAGTTTTACGCTGGACTTCAGGTTCACCATATACATTATAGGTTGGGATTTGTAAGGTGATTTGTTGAGTTGAACCATGATAGGCGATGTCTAAATCAACCTGAATACTGGCATGTTGGTCTTCACCCTTGTAACTACGTTGCTGGCGTTGAGAACGTTGTTGACCGCCACCAAAGCCAGAACCAAAACGGCCAAATAAATCTTCAAATCCACTGAAATCAGCACCATCACCAGAACTTTGGCGATAGAACTGAGAACCATCAAATCCGCCTCCGCCTTGGTTGAATCCTCCTGCGCCTTGTCCAAAGCCACTAAAACCTTGTGGATGATCCAGCATTTGATCATATTCAGCCTTTTTAGTGGCATCGCTTAGCGTGTCATAGGCAACATTAATCGCTTGCATTTTTGCTTCAGCATCGGCTTCTTTACTCACGTCTGGATGATATTTACGGGCCAGTTTCCGATACGATTTTTTAATTTCATCTGCTGAGGCATCTCTGGAAACACCTAGCTCTTCATAATAATTTTTTGCCATGATATTTAATTAAGATAATTATGTGTTTCCTTCATTATGAAACGAATCCGAGCAATTTCAATAGCTACGATTGTATAAGACTTGTTGTTTAGCGATGTTGATTGTTGGCGTATTGGCTAAACCAAATACTCACTAAAACCAGTATGATTCCGATGATCTGTAATGTTGTAAGCGACTGGTCTAAGAACCACCAACCGAGTAAAACTGCTGTGAATGGGCTAAGCAGTGAGAGTGAGGAAATCACATTGGCATTTAAAAATTGAAGACCTCTAAACCATAGACTATAACTAAATGCAGCTCCCATGAGACTAAGCCATGCTAATCCTAGAAGGTTGAGGCAAGAAGGTACAGGAATGGGTTGATCAAACAGCCAAATCAGCGGTAATAGCAGTAGGCCACCCGCAGTAAGTTGCCATGCGCTAAGGGTTAAGGCTGAAACGGGTGCTTGCCATTTCTGAGTTAAAATCATACCGAGTGCCATAGAGGTAGCCCCCGCAAGACCTGCAACAATACCGATTGGGTCAAGTATGGTGTCTGCTGTAAGAACGAGCAGTGAAACACCACCCATTCCGATTAGTGCAGCAAAAATAGCTAAAGGTCGAATTTTACTTGAGAGCAAAACAGCCGAGAGCATAATAATGATCAAGGGTTGTGATGACAGCACTGTACCTGCGACACCACCAGGCAAACGATAAGTAGCAACAAATAACAAGCTAAGAAAAAGTGTGATATTCAAAGCACCGAGAATAAATGTATATAACCACCAACGACCTGTTGGAAGCTGCCGAGTCAGTAGTAGGAGCAACAATCCCGCAGGCAAAGCACGCAACATAGCAACGACCATCGGTGAGAAGTTAGCTAAAGTCGCTGTCGTAACAATATAGGTACTGCCCCATATCAATGGGGCAATTGCTGTGATTAAAAGATTGGCATGATGCGTTTTCATAGGATATCTAACACCTCACTGAGTGGGCGGCGTGGTTTTTGCGGCCAATTACCATCTACTGAGCGTCCGACTGGGAGCATCAGTACTGGAATTTCATCTGCTCCAAGTGAAAATAGGTTGCTGACTGCTTGGTGATCAAATCCAATCATAGGGCCTGAATTCCAGCCCATTGCTTCTGCTGCATACATCAGCGTTGCTGTTCCTAAAGTTGCTGAACGAATTGCTTCATCTCTTGCAGTTTCAGGATGACTGTAAAGTGCTTGGGCATTCTCTTGCCAATCATTTGCCATGGTTTTAGGCATGAGGCCCGTTTCTAGAAATGGCTCTAGGCGTTGAGATAGATGCTCCGCATTCGGAAGCTGACCACAAATGATAAAAGTGACAGCTGCATCCATGACTTTTCTTTGCTCATAACTCAAGGTAAATAGTTGTTGTTTGAGCGTTGTACTTTGAACTGCGATGAAACGCCAATTTTGTAGGTTAAATGCGGTCGGTGCTCGAGTCGCCAATCGAACAAGTTGTTCAATTTCTTGCTGCGATAAAGTGTGGTTTGGGTCAAAGCGGTTGATAGAAACACGTTGTTCAATGAGTTGGAGAGCTTGTTGCATAGTGATTTACTCAATTAAAAAGAATGAAAAAAGTATAGGTACTTGCTCATTAGTGAACAATTGAGTAATTTTGAAATTCACTATTTACTCATTGGAAATAATAGGGTGGATCGATATACATTATTTCAAGTGTTTCGGCAGGTTGCAGAACAGGGGAGTTTTGCAGCAGCAGGACGTCAGTTAGGCCTATCCGCTCCAACAATCAGTAAAAGCGTGGCTGAGTTGGAAGCGCATTTGGGTGTTCGTTTAATTCATCGAACGACGCGTCGCATGTCTTTAACGGAGGAAGGTAAAATCTATCTAGAACACTTAGTTCGTGGGCTTGATGCTTTGATTGAAGCTGAAGAGATGATTTTTAATGCCAAAGCATCACCGCATGGCGTGCTTAAAGTCAGCGCTCCCATGACTACAACCTTAATTTATCTTTCTGAAGCCATTCCTGATTTTTTATCTGCTTATCCTGACTTAAAGCTTGAGATGCATTTGGATGATCGGCGAGTTGATCTCGTACAGGAGGGTTTTGATCTTGCAATTCGAGGTTATGGTCAGTTGGATGACTCTCGTTTGGTTGCAAGAAAGCTGACGGTTATGCCATTGGTGTTATGTGCGACACCCAATTTTTTTGAAATACACGGTACACCGCAAACGCCTATGGAGTTACGGGATTTGGAACACATCCGTTTTCCCTATGGACACCAAGCCGATGTATGGATATTTCGAAAAAATGATCAGGTTGAAGAGGTTGCAGTAAAGGCGCGTTATTCTGTGACATCAAGTTTAGCGGTTCGAGATGCGTTAAGGGCGGGGTTTGGGGTCAGTTTAATTCCACGGCCGTATGTACAACAGGATTTACAGACTGGCGTTTTGCAGGAGGTATTACAGGACTGGTCAACAACGGAGGTCACACAATATGCAATTTATCCATCAAGACAACACTTAGCACCCAAGATCCGTGTTTTTATAGATTTTTTAGTTGAACAATTTAAAAAGATGGATAATTGATAATGCCATTGTGCACATTATTTTTAATATTGATAAAGGATTGAAGCGATGGAGAAAGCACAATGTACTTTCTCCACCATAATTGATTAACTCAGATGTTCACCAAATAAACCCAATGCTTCTTCAGCAGTGAATTCATAACGGGTATTACAGAACTGACAATCCATTTGAATTGGATTTTGCGCTTCTAAAGTTTCATGTACTGCATCGACACCAATTTGGATCAAGGCATTGGCACAACGCTCTTTAGAACAAGTACAGCCAAACTTTAATTGTTCAATCTCTGGGAGACGAACTTCTTCTTCATTGTAGAGACGGTACAAAATTTCATTCGCTGAAAGATCAGTCAGTTCTTCTGGTTTTAGCGTTTCAGTCAGCATCGTCAAACGCGGCCATAGATCTTCATCAACAAGCTTTTGCTCTTCTTCATCATTACGAGGTAATAGTTGAATCAGTAAACCACCTGAACGTTGAGCATTGGTTGCCAATACAATACGAGTCGGGATTTGTGCAGACAAATCATAATATTGCATCAAACAACCCGCCAATGTGGGTTGGTCAAGTGGTACGATCCCTTGATAGCGTTCGCCGTGTTCAGGTTCAATATTGATGAACAGTACAGGATTTGAAAGTGCAGCAAGTACAGTTCTGCTATCGCTACCCTCTAAAAACCGTGGATCTTCTTCATAATCAGCAAGTGCACGAACTTCACCGAGATGATTACACTCAGCCATTGCCCACTTAAATGTGCCATTTGCCTGAATTTGTAAGCTAATTCGGCCACGAATTTTAAGCGTACTGGCGAGTAATGCGGTTGCGCTGAGCATTTCACCTAACAGGCTTTGTACCGCAGGCATATAGTTTCGTTGTGCAAGAATAGTTTGTAGTGTTTCTTCTAAATGAACCACTTCACCGCGAACAGGGCAGTCTTCGATATAAAAGCGTTGGCGTAAATCAGACATATTTTTCTCCAATACCCCGTATAGGGAAAACAAAGCAACGCTTTGCTTTGAAAAGCTCTTTCAGCTTTATAAGAAGGTGAATGGTTATGCAGTCAATAATGGTGTCTGTTTAGCAAAACTCAAGTTGTTTCATTGGATGAATTTGCATCACTTTGTTTGTTTTGGTTACTGTTCAAACGATCCTGAGACAAAGTTTTTGTATTTTCAAACAAATACTCAAGTTCAGCGATTGCATTTGGATAAGTCTCAACCGAATCATCGTCTTGATATGATCCATGTTGCTGCTCCAGTAACCTTTGATCTTCTACGCGAAAACATTCAATTTGTGCGTGTGCATCAGTTGCAGATAAGCCTGTTTCAATTAAAGCTTGTACTGCCATTTCAAGTGATGATGCATAAGTTTCACGCCATACGTATTGAATACCTAAGCTATCTAATAGATGAGCATGATGGCGATCGCGTGCTCGTACAAAAAGATTCAGATCAGGGTAGTTAAGACGTAAATGTCTTGCCAGATTCATGCAATCTTCGACATCGTCGATTGCTAAAATCAGAAGTTTACAATATTCAATTCCAGCTGCGCGTAAGTTCTCAACTTGAGTGACATCAGCATCTAAAAAATAATGCCCATATTGCTCAATAAATTCGGCATCAGGTTGGTTACTGTCAATGATGCTAAATTTTAGACCTTGAGCATGCAGCGCCCGCCCGATCACTTGCCCAAATCGACCAAAGCCAACAATGACTATAGGATGCTGAGGAACTTCTGCTGCTGTGATAGGTGCTTTTTTCTGAATGGTGGGTAATATTTTGCTATGCATGAGCCAGTAAAGGAGTGGCGTTAGCAACATAGAACCTACCACGATTAAGAACATAGGTTGTAGCAGATCTTTGGAGAGAAGCTGCTCATCTTCTGCAAGTTTGAACAAAATGAGTGAAAGTTCACCACACTGCGCCAAAGCGATGGCAACAAGCAGACTGTTTTCCATTCGGCGATGTTGGAAATAATAAATCGTACCAATCACGAGTGCTTTGACCAAAACCAGCACAAGGATTGCAATGAAGATAAAAATAGGCGATTGATACAATGGAACTAATGAAATACTTAAACCAATCGCAAGAAAAAATAAGCCCATTGCAATGTCTTTAAAAGGTTCAATAACCCTTGCAACTTCGGCTTTAAACTCAGTTTCAGCCAAAAGTAATCCCGCAAGAAATGCACTAATCAACACATGGATATTTAAAACCTCCATGAGCAGAATCACCGACAAAACCACAAATAAGCCGAGTGCAGGAATTAATTCAATGCTTTTACGACGAACTAAATAACGAAATGCAGGACGAACAATGTAGCGACTGGCGAGAAATAAGCCTGAAATCGTGGCAATAATTGCTGCAAAATACGCGATTCCATGACGTGTCGAGGCTGTGTCTTCAAGCAGAGGAAACAGAGCGATCAAAACCACGGTCACAAATATTTGAAATTGTAGCGAAGCTAAAGATGCCTGCCCAAAGGATGTATTGAGTTGTTGTTTTTGCTGTAATAATTGTTGGACGATATTGGTGGAGGCAAATGCCAACATACATCCAATCAGAATACTGCTGAATAAATCATGAGTGAGCGCGAAACTTATACTGCTGAATAGGACGGATAAAACAGCAAGTGCTAAACCACTATTTTTAATGATACTACGACGCTCTATCCATAGTCTTTGTGGACGAAAAGCAAAGCCAGCAAAAAACATCAACATGATCATTCCAAGATACATGATTGGCTGAATAAGCTGTTGATCGTCGATGAACCTTAATCCTTGAGAACCAAGCAACAGCCCTGCGATTAGATAACCTAAAACGGTAGTTGAGCTATAGCGTTTTGCGAGCGGAACAAGAATTAAAGTCGCAATCAGTAAAAAAATGATTTGTAGCAGTAAAGACATTTATTGCCTCAAATTTTTATGTTTTTAAATAGAGAATTTAACTAAACTCTTGTGGATCAACGTCAATCGATAGCCTGAGCTGATGCTGACGAGGTAAATGTACCACTTGTTGCCACCATTGACGCAAATAAAAATGCAGTTTTGCTCGATCGGCAGATAAAATCACCATATGCGCACGATAACGTCCCGCTTTACGCTCCATTGGTGCAGGGATAGGGCCCCAAATATCGACAATTTCAGCGGCCATTGTTCTCAGCTGTTGTGCTGCTTCACTCAAGAATTGTTGGCTATATTCTCGATTTTTTGATTCGACTCGTACCAATGCTGCATATCTATAAGGTGGCAGCATGGCAATTTTACGTTCAGCCAGCATTTGCTTTGCCACAGTTCGATAATCATGCTTAATCAATGTGGTCAGCATTGGGTGATCGGGACGTAAGCTTTGTAGATAAACATTACCTTTATGTTCTCCACGACCTGCACGGCCTGAGACTTGGACAATTAACTGTGCTGTACGTTCAGGTGCGCGAGGGTCAACACTCAGTAAACCTGCATCAATATCTAAAATCGCAACTAAAGTGACATGTGGAAAATGATGTCCTTTTGCTAGCATTTGTGTGCCCAATAAAATGCTCGGCTTATTTTGTTGGATACGATCATAAATCTTCTGCCAACTGCCGACCCGACTGGTACTGTCTCGATCTACCCGAATCACATCATGATGCGGAAACAGTTCCTGCAAATGTTCTTCCAGTTTTGCTGTGCCTGCACCGATACTTTTTAAGGTTTGTTTTTGGCATTCAGGGCAATGATCAGGTAGGCGATGAATTGTACCGCAATGATGGCAATGCAAATAATGATAAGGCTGAGAATGCAATGTAAAATGCGCATCACAATGTGGACAGTTTGCTTGCCAACCACAACTTTCACACATCAAGATCGGCGCATAGCCACGTCGATTTAAAAAAATCAGCACTTGTTCTTTTTTTTCTAACGTCAGTTTGATTTGATCAATCAAGTTTTGGCTGATGCCGTGCTGCTTCTTTGCGATTTTTAAATCAATCACATGCATTTTGGGTAATACCGCAATACCTGCACGCTGATTCAGCTCAAGCAAATGTAATTTGCCTGATTCTACGAGATGGTAGCTATCTAAGCTTGGGGTCGCTGAACCTAAAATCACAGGGCAACCTTGTAAATGTCCTCGATATAATGCGACATCTCGCGTGTGATAGCGGAAGCCCTCTTGCTGTTTAAAGGAGAGGTCATGTTCCTCATCCAAAATAATCAAGCCAAGATTTGGCATCGGTGTATAAATTGCGGAACGTGTACCGATCACAATTGATGCTTTGCCTGTCTGAGCATGTTGCCATGCTTGTAATCGTTTTGAATCATTTAACCCTGAATGAAGTAAGGCCACATCACAATGAAATCGTGATTTAAATCGAGCAACAGTTTGTGGCGTCAAGCCGATTTCAGGAACGAGTACGAGAACTTGCTTGCCTTGTTTTAGTACCTCATGCATAACTTGTAAGTAGACTTCAGTTTTACCACTTCCCGTCAAACCATCGAGTAAAAAGGCTTGGTAATGATGCTGTGCTTTCACGATCTGTTGGATCGCTTTTTTCTGATCTTCATTTGGTGTCAACGGCATTTGCGCCAGTTGCACAGGCATCGGCGTAAAATCATGTGGTTCTAAACGACATTCAATCAGTTGCTTCTTTTCTAATGCTTTGAGTGTGGAAGTTTCGACACCACTCAGGTTGAGTACATTTTCGGTTGTACCATGTGGGTGTAATTTTAAGACTTGATAAGCATCATATTGTTTCTGAGAGCGTTTCAATAAAGCATTCGGGTCGTCGTGGGGCAGGATTTGCCATTGGTGAAATAAAATATCCAGTGCGCGACCTTGCCTCAGTAAACTGGGTAAGGCACTTTGCATGACTTCGCCAATTGGAAATTGATAATACTGTGCAGACCATGTCAATAAAGTTAAAACTTGTTGGTCTAAGATGGCTTCCTTATCGAGTAATTCAGTGATGGCTTTTAACTTGAACTGTCCTGTAAAAGCTTCGTCGGGATTGACCTTTTCGGTAATGATGCCAACTAGATTTTGTCTTCCGAAAGAGATCGCTACACGCGCGCCGATTTGCGCTTGGGCATATTGCTCCGCGTTGACTGTATAGTCAAAGGTGTCATAGACATATACGGGTATTGCAACTCGAATACGGTAGAGCGTCGCGTTAGAATTTTCGGTAGGCATATAGGCTTCATTCATGTTTAAAATCGCATGACTTCATGTCATAGAATTATGCTAAAGTGCTGCTGGTTATGTCGATGAATTTCTTGTGGAACTCTCGTTCCTCATCCGCAATACGGATACAACGGTAACAACAACTATTTTGGGACAATTAGAACAGAACCATGCCTGCTTATCAATTTACTGCATTAGATGCTTCTGGAAAGCAACATAAAGGCGTACTCGAAGGGGATTCTGCACGCCAGATTCGTCAACAGTTGCGTGACAAAGAATGGACACCCATTTCAGTTGACGCCGTTGAGCAAAAAGATAAGCAACAACAACGGGCTTGGTTTAGAAAGAGTTTTAGTGCCTATGATCTTGCTTTGATGACTCGTCAGCTTTCAGTGCTTGTCGCAGCAGGTATTCCACTGGAAGAAGCACTCAGAGCAGTGAGCAAGCAAAGTGAAAAATCCCATGTTCAAAATCTTCTCATTGCTGTGCGTTCGAAGGTACTGGAAGGTCATTCATTGGCACAAAGTATGCAACAGTCAGGTCGCTTCCCTGAGCTGTATATTGCAACGGTGGCAGCAGGGGAACGTTCGGGACATTTGGATCTAATTCTAGACCAACTTTCTGACTATACTGAAAACCGTTTTGCCATGCAGAAGAAGATCCAAGGTGCAATGATCTATCCGATTATCTTAATGCTCATGTCATTTGGAATTGTGATGGGATTGATGACTTATGTTGTCCCTGAGATCGTCAAAACCTTTGAGCAAAGCAAGGAAGCATTGCCGTGGATCACTGTAGTTTTAATGAAAGCAAGTGCATTTATTCGACATACATGGATTGCGATGCTGATTCTTGCTGTGATTGCGATGATTGTATTTACGCGATTTCTGAGAACAACGGCAGGGCATTATGCATTTGACCGATTAACACTCAAATTGCCACTATTTGGTAAACTTTCGCGTGGTATAAACGCTGCACGTTTTGCTAGTACGCTCTCTATTTTGACGCGTTCAGGTGTTCCTTTAGTTGAAGCATTACGAATCGGTGCAGAGGTAAGTAATAACTGGGTAATTCGGGATTCCATCGAAGTTGCTATGGAGCGTGTAACAGAAGGTGGTAATTTGGCAACACAGTTAGAACGTTGCGGTTATTTCCCCCCAATGATGGTACAAATGATTCGAAGCGGTGAGGCATCGGGTGAGCTAGATCGGATGCTAGACCGAGCATCGACGATGCAAGATCGCGAAGTCACAGCTTTTATTTCGACATTGTTGGCGTTGCTAGAACCTTTGATGCTGATTTTTATGGCTGCGATTGTGTTGGTGATTGTGATTGCGGTAATGTTGCCAATTATTAATATGAACAATATGATCTAGGAAATTTGATGTTTGAGATGAAAATGAAGAATTCAATCCATGAACAGCATGCTGATAATAATCTTAATCCTGCCACTCGAAGCATAGCTTCTCGCCTTGCGGCAGGGTCGAGCGTTGCTCGACTTAATCCTGCCTCAGGATTCACCCTAATCGAGGTGATGGTGGTGATTGTGATTTTAGGTGTTTTAGCCGCACTGATCGTCCCGAATGTAATGGGACGTGGTGAAAAAGCAAAAGTAGATACCACCAGTATTACCTTAAAAGGTGTCGCGGGTGCTTTGGATCAATATAAATTAGATAATGGACGTTACCCATCGATGCAAGATGGTGGTTTGGATGCATTGGTCAATCAACCTGCTTCTGCAAAGAATTGGTTGCCGGGTGGTTATGTCAAAGGTGGTTATCCTAAAGATAGTTGGGAAAATGATTTACAATATGTCATCCCAGGTCGAGATGGGCGCTCATTTGATTTATATTCTTTTGGCGCTGATGGTAAAGAAGGTGGCGAAGGGAATGATGCTGATATTTATTATCAGCCATAATATCCAATAAAAAATATCACTTCACTGTTTGAATCAATAAATCAGGAGTGAAGTGATAATGTTTCCTATTTTATAAATAAAATATAAGAATTTGAAAAATATATAAATTTTAAAATAAATAGTATGTGATATTTATAACAAGAATTATTCCCATGTGTAATGGTTACAAGAAACGGAAAATAACAGGAAAAATAGACTTTTTCTTTATATTAAAGCTTTGCATAATAAATTCAGACGATTTAAATCAGGTATGGGGTGAGCAGATGAAAGCATTTTTTATGTTGGATGAACTGAATCAGTTTCATTGGGCAATGCTTAAATCTGTGTTGCTTATTTTAAGCCTGTTGCCGATTAGTGAGGGGGCTTTAAGTTTATGGCAGGCTACAGAAGGTAGCAGCCAGATCATGATTGGTTTTTTTGCATTAAGCATGTTGAGTGCATGGTTTGTACTGTGTTTTCTCAGTGCCTTAAAAACAACGGTATGGGATAATCAGGAGATGATTTCCAGATATGAGCAATTGTTGTTTAAGGCCTATCGCTATATTCCGATGCTATTTTTATCGAGTTTGGTTGCATATTTATCCGTGCACTTATCTGTTGTATTTTAATGTATATAATTTTAGTTAGGATCTTTTATGTATATCCGCTTTGTTATTCATACAAGGGATGAAGACTCAAATAAAAGACAGGGTTTGTTCCAAGCTATGACAGATTTGGAAGAGTCAGGGAAACTTTATGATTACGAACAGGTTCACTACGATGAAATATATGATTGGTTTAGAAAAAATCTAAAGAAACCAAAAAGCTTTACTCGTTCTTCTAAACCACATGCCAAGAATGTTGCTCTTAGTTGGTTCAAAGATACGGCTGATGAACATATAGTAAAAATGCATGAGGTTGCTTATCTTCTTCGAGCGCATGGAATCGATGTGGAAATGCTGAGTACAGAGCGACCAGGATATGTAGTGTATGAAGATCAGTTTCAAATTGTAGCTGAACCATTTCAGGAAACCCATACCTAGAAAGCATATTGTCTTTTAATTAGACCTATAAAACTTATAATAAAATCAGTATTTAAAACTATTATTGCCATAAATACTGATTTTAGGGTTGCTAAGCAATTACCGCCGTGACTTAAAGGAAACATCAACTTTACGTGGACGATAAATCCAGCCCATAACCAATAGAAGAATGGAAAAGATCAGGATTGGATAATCACTGAGCCGGTTGTAAAGTGTTTGCCCTTGCATAGCAGGTAATTCACCGCGTAACACAAACTCTTCATCCATCGGTGCTTGTTTGACGATATGACCGTTCTGATCAATAAATGCAGTCACACCTGTATTGGTGGCACGAATAAACCAGCGACCATTCTCTTTCGCACGCATTTGTACCATCTGTAGATGCTGCCAAGGTCCAGCTGTTCCTGTAAACCAAGCATCATTGGATACAGTGATCAAGAAATCACTGTCTGATGCATTACGACGAGTTAAATTAGGATAAGCAACTTCATAGCAAATCGCGGCTGCCAAGGCGTGTCCTTTAACCATTAACGGTTTTTGATTGGCTTCACCGCGTGAAAAACCACTCATACTCACGTCATTTTGCATTGCTGGAAGCACCCATTTCAGTAAACCTGACAATGGAATGTACTCACCAAATGGAACTAAGCGTTGCTTTTTATATAAACCATAGGAATCACTGCCTGATGCCATGATACTGTTGTAATACAGTGGTTCGCCAACTTGTTGCGATTTTGCCATATCCCAATAGGGAATACCTGTCACCCAAGCCGTATCTGATTTTTTCGCTTGAACATCCATTGCTTTTAAAAACTCTGGAATATCAGTTTGGAAGAGTGGAATAGACGATTCTGGCCATACAATCAGATCACGTCCCCATTCAGCTCGACTCAATCCGGCATAAATCTCTAAAGTCTTAACTTGATATTCCGTTAACCATTTAAGGTCTTGAGGAATATTGCCCTGAATTAACGAAACACTCAGTGGTTTTGCTGCTTTGGGCTGCACGAATTGAATAAATCCAGATCCCCAAGCACCTAAAACTAGTAGAGCAGAGGGAATAGCCCAGAAGAAACGTTTATTTAAGATTTCAACTAAAGCACATGCAAGTACGATCACAACGAAGGAAACTGCATACACCCCAAATAAAGGTGCATAGCCATCGAGTAATCGCTCAGTAAATGCATAACCTGCAAATAACCAAGGGAAACCAGTAAATACCCATGTCTTCGCCCATTCAAAGAGTACCCAAAGTGGCGCAAAGGTCAAAGGTGTTTCTGGAAAGAACCGACGATAGAGCCATGTTTGAAACGCTGTAAATAAGCCCATTGCTGTTGCCATAAAGACAATCATCAAAATGCTTAAGAACGCATTGGTATCACCGTAGGTATGAATGGAGGTATAGAGCCAAAACGCGCCGACAAACCATAAACCAAAGCCATAAGCCCAACCTAAAACAAAGGCTTGTCTAGGTCCTCGCTGGCGTAAAACCGTATACAATAATGCTGGTGATAAAATCGCAAGCCACCAAAAATAATAAGGTGCGAGCGCCAAGCTAAAGATTGCACCCGAAATGAGTGCAATCAAAAGTGGAAAAATAAAAGGGAGCTGTTTTTGTGATTGGGATGGATTTAACAGCTTTTCAAAATAGCTTCTCATTGACGTACAGCTCGAATCAGATGAATAGTGCGTGCATCTGCTTCGATAATGGTGAATTGCCAATCGCCAAGTTCAATCGTTTGTCCTTGTAGATCGCTGACGAGACCAATTTCTTGTAGAAGCAGACCGCCCATAGTTTCAACTTCATCGTCAGAAAAATCTGCATCTAAAATAGTGTTGAAATGTTCGATTGGTGTAAGTGCTTGAACAATCCACGTATTTGCAGTTGTTGGGTCATTGTCTGGAACAATATAGAGCGCTTCTTCATCTGCAATATCATGTTCATCCTCGATTTCACCGACGATTTCTTCAAGAATATCTTCGAGTGTGACTAAACCAGAGGTTGACCCATATTCATCAATGACGATTGCGATATGTGTTTGCGTATTTTTAAGCATACGCAGCACTTGATCCGAACGCGCACTCTCGGGTACGAAAACAGGTTGGCGCATCAATGCACGAATATCAACATTGACATTACGTTCAGTGAGAAATGGTAAAAGGTCTTTTGCTAGTAGAATACCAACCACATTGTCACTTTGATCAGCCGAAAACACAGGGAAACGTGAATGTGCTGATTCAATTAAGACATCTAAAATATCAAAGAGTTGATCATCCTCTTGTAAGCTAATAATTGCTGTACGCGGGGTCATCACTTCTCGAATTTTTGTTGCTGGTAGATCTAGAACACCCTCAAGCATAGCAACAGTATCTGGCTCTAAAAAGCGACGCGAATTTTGAACTAACTTGAGTAATTCATCGCGGGTTTCAGGTGCGGTACCTAACCATTTTCTTAAGCCACGCATACCCCACGACGGACTGGATTCCTCGACCATGATCTTTCCTAAAGACTCTCTATATCAATTAGATGATTTTCATCATACCGAAGATAAAGCGGATATGCATCAATAAAACGATGCAAAAAACGTACAGTTTTTCAAAATATTGTTGGTGATTTTTATATAGTCACTTTATGTTAAAATATGAAAATTAGAATATTTGAGTTTAATGATGTCTGAAGCAGCAAAAGTTCCTAGTGTTCAGCTAAATACCAGAGGTCTACGTTGTCCTGAGCCTGTAATGATGTTGCATCAAGCAATCCGTAAAGCCAAAGCAGGTGACATTGTTGAAGTATTGGCAACTGACCCTTCTACATCTTGGGATATTCCAAAATTTTGTATGCATTTAGGACATGAGCTTTTGCTCAAAGAAGAAAGCCTTGATGAAAATAGCAATACTGAATATCGTTATTTAGCGGTTATTTTTCACCATGAAACTTTTCAATCCAGTGATTTAACCAATAATCCACACTCACATAACGACCACCACCCAGCACAATTAACGCAAGTAACATCACAAAATAGGTTGCTGCAAACTCAATTCCATTATTTAAAATAACAAATGAGCCGCTCGATGTGAGCCAGTCATAATTGCCATAAGTCATTAAAATCTCTCTTGCTTTCTCTAATTTTTCAGCGGACTCCATCACTTGCATATTGGCAAAAGGTGCTTGTGGGTCGGCAATCGCTTGCCAACCATTCGGTAGATGCACAGTAAATATCGCGACGAGCATTGTGATCATCAGGGGAATACTGATCCATCGCGTTGCCAAACCCAGTGCGAGTAAAATGGCACCACCCAGCTCAGCAGAAGTTGCTAGTATTGCCATCAGTGTTGGAAAGGGTAAGCCTAAGCCCCAATCGGGATTGCCAAACCATTCAACGGTATCTGCAAAATGAGCAAGCTTGTTAGAACCTGCCATCCAAAACACTGGGATAAGAAACAACCTCAACGAAAGTGCTGCAATTCCGTCGAAATGTTTTAAATGTAAACAAAAATTCTGATAGCGTAATAATAAAGGATAAATAAATTTATTCATGAGGATTTCACACCGACTCGTATTGAATAGTTATTAGTCGGTTGAGGATTTAGTTTCTTACAAGAAAAAAATTATTTTTTAACTGTAATAAATTGAGTGGTCGCTCGTCTAATAACATGTACCTAAGTACAAAACCCCAAATTGATTTAAAAGGAACTTCAAAATGAATAAGTTAAATTCGATGACTTCAGTCGCTGCTTTAGTTGCACTATCTATGGTTGGTGCAACAACACATGTCTCTGCGGCTTCAACGACAACTGAAACCCATGTGACCAAAGCTGCTGATGGTAAATGTGGTGAAGCAAAATGTGGTGCAAATAAAGCCAAACAACAGCACAAAACAACTGAAGCAAAATGTGGCGCTGACAAAAAAGCAGCTGATGCGAAATGTGGTGCTGACAAAAAAATGGCTGATGCGAAATGTGGCGCAGATAAAAAAATGGCTGATGCAAAATGCGGTGCACACTAATCAATTAAATGATCGGTGATGACAACAACTTTATAACGTTGTTGTCATCATTGAAAAGGAATGCAAATGGTTGCTTTCACTGGTGCTGGACTGGGTTTAAGACGTGATTTTATTGATACGTTTTTACAAGCAGACCAACATCCTGATTTTATCGAAGTTGCACCTGAGAACTGGATGGGTTTTGGTGGGCGACATGCAAAGTTATTGGCGCAATGTTTGGAAAAGTCGCCATTAGTTTGTCATGGGCTTTCCTTATCTATTGGTGGGCCGCATCCACTTAATCTTGAGTTTGTGTACCAAGTACGAGATTTTTTAAAACAATATCAGGTACTGACTTATTCCGAGCATTTGAGTTATACCAATGATGGTGGTTATTTATATGATCTGTTGCCGATTCCGATGACAGAAGAAGCAGTGGACTATGTGGTTGAACGGGTCTTGCGTGTACAAGATATTTTAGGGCAACGTTTAGTTCTTGAGAATGTTTCAACGTATCTCATGCCGAATGCAGAAATGAGCGAAAGTGATTTTGTTCATGAAGTAATTACACGCGCAGACTGTGAATTATTGCTTGATGTAAATAATGTCTATGTGAATAGTAAGAACCATCAAACAGATGCATATGCTTTTATTGATGCGATGCCGAAAGATCGGATTCGATATCTACATATTGCTGGTCATGAACAAGTGAGTGATGATTTGTTGATTGATACGCATGGAGAAAATGTCTGTGATCCTGTGTGGGAATTGTTGGCATATACCTATCAAACCTGTGGTGTAAAGCCGACGTTGTTAGAACGTGATTTTAATATTCCGACGTGGCAACAACTTCAGCATGAGCTAAATATAATCAAAGATCTACAACATCAATTTAGCTATCCTCAATCACTTCATACCAATACCTTAAATATTATAAATGAGGTAAAAGTATGAAGATGAATGAACGTCCTTTGCAGCAAACTCAGCAGGCATTTTGTGCATGGATTCGTGACCCTCGATCAGATCTTCCAGCAGAATTTGTAAAAGAGCGAATGCAGGTTTATCGAACCTTATTGTTCAATAATGTCAGTTCATTTATTAACTTGGTGTATCCGATTGCCCGAACGCTATTATCTGAGACGAAATGGCAAGCTTTGCTGCAAGATTTCTTTCAAAATGCTCAAAATCAATCACCATTTTATAATGATATTTCACTGCAATTCAGAGAATATCTTGATGAGCAACAACATCCAATCTTACAAGAATATCCGTGGTTAGCCGAACTATTACAGTATGAATGGCTTGAACTCTATTTAGATACGGTTGAAATCGAAGAGAAAACTTTCTCATCAGCGTCAGCTTGGCAATTGAACACACACATTTGGATTTTGGTTTATCAATATCCAGTTTATCTTTGGACGACGGAACACCAAGACTTTGAGTATTCACCGAGTGCAGTGATGGTTTGGAGAAATCATCATGATCATGTTTGTGTTGAACCATTATCTCCATTGTTCGCTTGTTTGATTGAACAACTCAATCAGAAAGCCTTGACTAAACTAGAGCTTAAGCAGTTGATAGACACGACGTTGCCAGACTTATCTGCACCAGAAGTAGAGCAACAACTGAAGCTATTATCTGAACGATTAACTGAGTTAGATTTATTGTATATCCCAGAACAATAGGATGAGGTCAGGAGATGGCTCAGGCTGCTACCAACAATGACGAGTTCATTCAACAACTACAAAATCCTGTTTTTTTGCATGATTTAAGGCAGCAAATGATGAAGTTTGCAGTATTGCAACTCTCCTCATTTCATCAAGCCGAAGATGTGGTGCAAGAGGCTTTAGTGAGTGCTTTGCAGCATGTCGAATCATTTTCAGGGCGTGCAGCATTTAAAACGTGGGTGTTTGCGATTCTGAAAAATAAGATCGTTGATTCGATTCGACAAAAAACACGTCTGGTTAGCATGAGTGAGCTATTTCATGATGATGACAGCGAGTTAAGCGTGGATGCGCTGTTTGATGCTGCTGGACATTGGCAAAAATCAGAGATGCCAAAAGCATGGCAAAATCCTGAAGAAATGATGGAGCAACAAGATTTTTGGATGATTTTCGATGCATGTTTGAATCATTTACCTGCAAAGTACGCACAAGTTTTTATGTTGCGGGAAATGATAGAACTCAGCTCTGATGAAATATGTGAAAAGCTGGAACTTACGGTTTCGAATCTCAATGTTTTAATGTATCGCAGTCGAGCACGATTACGTGAGTGTTTGGAAAATAAATGGTTACTTCAGGAGGATTGCTCATGTTGACCTGTCGACAAGCAACGCAGTTACTTTCTGAACAACAAGATCGACAACTGTTGTTGAAAGAACAGAGTGGTTTACAATTTCATTTGATGATGTGTCGTTCATGTCGACGTTTTGGTAAGCAAATGAAAACGCTGAGTGTATTGTCTAAAGCATATAAGCGATTTGATGAAGAGCAGAAAGACTAAAATAAAAAGCCTCAATAAATTGAGGCTTTTTATTTGACTATATGGCAGGAATTAGCCGTTACCACATTATCTAAAATTACATGTTAGGGTATGAGAAGCGACTAAAGCTTCGCAAGAACTATCCGAATATTACATATTCGGATAGTTAGGACCACCACCGCCTTCAGGCGTTACCCAAGTGATATTTTGTGACGGATCTTTAATGTCACATGTCTTACAGTGAACACAGTTCGCAGCATTGATTTGGAAACGCTTAGAACCATCATCATTTTCCATGATTTCATAAACACCAGCAGGGCAGTAGCGTTGAGCAGGCTCATCCCATTTTGGTAAGTTCACATCTACTGGAATAGATGGATCAGTCAACTTTAAGTGTGCTGGCTGATTTTCTTCATGTACGGTATTCGATACGAATACAGAAGATAAACGGTCAAAGGTCAACTTGCCATCTGGTTTTGGATAGTTTGGTTTAAACGTTGATGTATCCACAGTTTTCAGTGCAGCAAAGTCTTGTTTAAGATCATGCAAAGTAAATGGCACTTTAAGGATGTTTTGATCGATAAAGTTAAACGCACCACCAATCCACTGACCAAACTTGTGCATTGCAGGCCCAAAGTTGCGTGAGTTATATAACTCTTCTTTTAACCAAGAGTTGTTATATTTGTCAGTATAAGCCGTTAATTCTTTGTCGAAGTGGTCGTCGCCTTCAAGAACACGAGCAATCGCAAGATCACCACCTTTGGCAACACCAGCCGCAATCGCTTCGAATACTGCCTCACCACACAACATACCTGACTTCATTGCAGTGTGTGAGCCTTTGATTTTTGAGAAGTTCAAGAAACCAGCATCATCACCAATCAAGCAACCGCCTGGGAAAGTCAGTTTAGGTAAAGCATTAAAGCCACCTTTCACAACAGCACGTGCGCCGTAAGAAATACGTTTACCACCTTCTAGGAATTGCTTAATCGTTGGGTGTGTTTTCCAGCGCTGCATTTCCATGAATGGATACATGTGCGGATTTTCATATGATAAATCCACGATCATACCCAAAGTCACCTGATTGTTTTCAGCGTGGTATAACCACCAGCCACCAGATGAACCTGTTTCAGATAATGGCCAGCCAGCACCATGCATCACTAAGCCTGGTTTATGTTTAGCAGAATCGATTTCCCAAAGTTCTTTAATCCCGATACCGTAGTGCTGTGGATCAGCATCTTTATCAAGATTGTATTTTGCAATCAGGCGTTTACCGAGGTGACCACGGCAGCCTTCAGCGAACAAGGTATATTTAGCGTGAAGTTCATAACCCGGCGTGAAGTTGTGTGTTGGCTCACCATTTTTGCCAATCCCCATATCACCTGTTTGAATGCCTTTAACGGTACCATCTTCATGGTAAAGCACTTCAGCAGCAGCAAAGCCTGGGAAGATAGAAACTTCTAATTCTTCAGCCTTTTGACCTAACCAACGCACGACATTACCAAGAGAAATGACATAGTTCCCTTCGTTGTGCATTGATTTAGGAACCATCCAATACGGCATCTTTTGTGCTTTGGTATCAGACAATAAGAAATAAGTTTCGTCGCCCGTAACAGGAACATTCAGCGGAGCGCCTTCTTCTTTCCAGTTCGGGAACAATTCATTCATGGCACGCGGTTCAAGTACAGCACCAGAAAGGATATGCGCACCAACTTCAGAGCCTTTTTCAACCACACAAACAGAAAGATCTGGTAGGTTGTTTTCAATCGCTAATTGACGAATTTTAATCGCAGCAGATAAACCCGCAGGTCCAGCGCCTACGATCACTACGTCAAACTCCAT
>LULL01000255.1_pt1 | contig 34924 bp, 29 predicted proteins | sample 728161 | NCBI WGS metagenome assembly LULL01 (sample SAMN03860290, study PRJNA289734) | marine metagenome | biome: seawater column; feature: ocean; material: water; isolation source: Red Sea water column Station 149 - depth 500m | place: Saudi Arabia: Red Sea | collected 2011-10-15 | depth 500 m
GGCCGAAGATATCGAGGGAACTCCTGTTCCTGAGGCTTTATCTGCCGCATGTCGTTCGCTTTCGATGGGGGCGAATACTGCATGGTCTATGTACCCTGGGCTTACTAAAGGTGCTATGAATGTTATGCATAAAGTAGGCGATGATTTTATTAAAAAAACATTTATTCCGAAAATTATGTCTGGCCAATGGGGCGGAACAATGTGCTTAACTGAAGCCGGTGCAGGAAGTGATGTTGGAAATTTAAAAACAACGGCAAAGCCTATTGAAGGAAAAGAGGGCTGGTATAAAATTCAAGGAACCAAGATTTTTATATCTTCTGGTGAAAGTGACCTTTATGAAAATAATATTCACTTAGTTTTGGCCAGAACTCCAGACGGTGTTGCTGGAACAAAAGGGATTTCACTCTTTGTTGTTCCAAGATTTAAAATAAATGAGGATGGATCTTGTGGAGAGTCTAATGACGTAAGCTGTCCTAGTTTTGAGCATAAAATGGGAATTCACGCTTCAGCTACTTGTGTTTTAAACTTTGGAGATAATAATAACTGTGAGGGTTATTTGATTGGTAAAGAGTTTGAAGGTATGCAAAACATGTTTATTATGATGAACGAAGCTAGACTTGATTGTGGAATTCAGGGTGAGTCTCAAGGAAATCTTGCTTATGAGTTAACTAAACAATATGTAAAAGAGCGAGTACAGTTTGGGACAGAAATTGTTAATCATGCGGATATAAAAAAATCTTTACTTAAAATGCGAGCGATGTCACGAGGATTGAGGTCATTAATTCTCTATACTGCGAATCTTTTTGATAGGGCCAAAGAAGATGAAAAATATGAAGACTATATTGGTTTATTAACGCCGATTTGTAAGTCTTTCTGTTCTGAGCAAGGCTTTGAAATTGCGGTTGAGGCAGTGCAAGCACATGGTGGATATGGTTATTGCTCTGAGTATGGAGTTGAACAATTTGTTCGAGATACTAAGATTGCCACTATTTATGAAGGAACCAACGGTATTCAGGCCATTGATTTTGTTTTACGTAAGATTTTAAAAGACCAAGGTAAGGCCTTAAAGTCTTTATCCGAAGAAATTTTTAAATCATCTAATAATTTAGGTGATGAGTTTACATTTGAACGAGGGATTTTTTCTAAAGCTTTTGCCGCATCACAAGATGCAATGGGTTATATTGGTAAACATGCTAAGGATAAGAGAATGTCATATGTTTTACAAAGTACGAAAGACTTTTTAGACCTTTCGGCCCATATTGTTGTGGCTTGGCGATTAATGGAGTCTGCAATTGTTGCGAATAAAGAGCTTGAAAGTGCAAGTGGTGATAGGAAAGAATTCTTAGAAACTAAAATAGTCGACTTTAAGATTTATTGTTCTCAATATCTAGTGAAGTCAATTGGTCTGGCAAAATCAATTGTAAGTGTTGATAACGATCTTGCAGAATACTCTATATAAAACTTAGTGACTCACTCGGGTAAAGTGGGTCACTAATTGTTAGATTTAAGATATATCACTTAATTAAAAGTTAAATTTCTGTTAAACTGAAAAAGTATTTATTTTAAACTTAAAGGTTAACAGTGAAAAATTTTATTAGTGAACTTGCAGATGAATTCTCATCTCAAACTCATGGTAGTAGTGATTTTTGGAAAGATCATTATTTTATTCGTGGGGAAAAAGATGATGTTTTTCTTCCTCTGAGTTTTTTGCAAAAAAAAGACCCTAAGATTAAAGACACCGCTTATTTACAAGCTAATGGTTATGTTATCAGTTCCTTAACCTACTTGGATTTACGTAGTTTTGATAAGTGGTATAAGAAAATGTTCAATCGTAAGCTTACCTTAAAAGAAAAAAAAGCTATCGATATTATTCACTTTCCCGATTCTAAGAAAATTTTTGAAGCAGTAGAGATTGTTGATCAAGTCTATCAAATACTTAAGGATCATAAGGTTCTCGTTAATGGAAAAAACCTTCCGGTCCAGTTGGGGGAGTGGTATGCCAAGCTGATTTTAGGGTTACATCAAAAAAAGTCATCCTCACAAAGAGGCTTTGACTTTTATACTCATGATAATAAAAAAATTGAAGTTAAAATTCACTGGCAAGATACAACTAGCCCCAAAGGGGTGAAACTTAAAAAGTCTTTAGTTGAAATGAGTGATTATACGGTTGTTATGTATGTCGCTAAAAACTTTATGTTAAGAGATATCCTACTTTTAGATAGTGATTTTGTTATTAGAAAATTTGCTGGAAAAGGTCATACAATCTTTTTGAAAGACTCAGATATTCATACATATTTTTTTAGTAAATCAAATAAGCACTATGATAAAATTGTGAACAAAACAGCATTGATGCAATTTTCTTCACCAAGTTTAGCTTTAAAAATTGATGAAAAAATTAACACTAACGGCTAACGGCTAACGGCTCCTGACCTTGATTGAGAGTTCTTTGCTGGACTTGGATGAGGCATTCCTTCTTTGCTATGAGTTGTTTCATTGACCTCAGGATAAAACATAGCAAGCTTGTAATGGTCACATTTATTTTTGTGCTCAATTGCCAAGTTGACCATGTCGACTTTAGCACCATTAGACATTTCTTGATAGCGTGAAAGTGGAATCCTCTCAATCTGTGGCGTTATTGAAGCTGTGAATTTTGTGATGAGATTTATCTCACGAAAAAAGCTTGGTGAGAGCTTGTTGATAACATCTTTTTGTGAAGGAAGTATCGTTTGTTTGAGAGATTCTTTTTCAAGTGTACTTGTTAATTTTTTACATTCTAAAGTCTGTATTTTGGTTTTCTTTTCGGTTGGGAGTTGATCAATTTGTGTGACCTCTTTAATGACACATTTTTTTTGATCGTTTAGCTCCATTTTTATATCATACGAACTTCTTTGGTTAAGTTCGTGCTTTGGATCGAGTTGAATAAGTGTGTTTTTACTTGCAGAAGGATGAAGAACGAGGGTGCGATGGATATTAATACTTCCATCAGTTTTATTTTGATCAAGAATAATTCTTCTACTATAAGCAAAACTTTGGCCGCCAGTAGTGCTATCCTGTACAACAACCTCATTTTTAGAAGCTGTAATCGTTGTCGTATTATTTTGAGTCTTTTTTGAAAAACTTTGAGCTTGAGGTGCTCCCGAAATATAACCTTCTTGCGAAATACTAACCATTTGGTCTGTTCGAAAGAAACTCTGTAGCCAGTTGTTGCATTGAGAATAGTCAACTTGCTCATTTGAAAAGGCAGATGTTGAAGTTAAATTTATTAAGCAACCACCTAAAACTATTAATTTAAATTTATTCATAATAGAACTCCCTCCTAAGTAACTTATCGGCGATTCAAGAGAGAAGCTTAAGAGACTTAGAAAAGCTTATACTCAACTAAGCGAGATTCAATATTTCCATTATATAAAATGATTTTTTTAGATGTTCTTAAGGAAATCTTTTTAATAAGCGGAAGGTTTCCAGTGAAGATATAGGCATAGAAACCTTTGAAGTTTTTCTTAAGATTTTCTCCAAAGTCATGATAAAGCTCTGGTAATTTTTCTTCTTCGCCTATTCTTTCTCCATAGGGAGGATTGGTAATAACAATCCCAGTATCACTGGCCGGAATAAGATTTGTTGCATCTTTTTGCTCAATTTTAACAAATTCGATAAGGTCTGCAGCTTTAAGGTTAAACTTTGAAGCATTGATGGCGTACTTTTCACTATCACTGGCGAAGGTCATGATTGGGTTGTTTTCCAGAAACTTAAAACCATCTTGAGCCTTTTTTAAATAAAGCTTTTTTAATTTCTCCCAAGATTCTGTAAGATATTTGTCTTTAATAAACCAATTATGTTGCATAAAGTCCCAATAGCTTGTTTCATTGTGCTCAATAATAGCATCAAGTGCCAAGTAACTAGGTGGGATATCTGCCTTGATTAAAAGAGACTCAATAATGATAGTTGCTGAACCACACATGGGATCGACTAAAGTCTCTTTTCCAGTATAACCACTTAACAAAACTAATCCTGCTGCGAGATTTTCTTTAAGTGGAGCGGAAAAATTGGTATCTCGATAACCTCTTTGTGAAAGAGGGGCTCCAGTCATATCAATTAAGATTGTAACTGTCTCCTTTACCGAGTGAGGATTTATATTTGGTTCTATATGTAAGAGAAGACTCATATCAGCTTGCTCTTTATCTACTGAAGGCCTTTCTCCTTTGGTATCAAAGCGAAAACGATCAACAATACCATCTTTTAAGTTTTGAGCGAGAAACATAGTGCTTTTAAATTTAGATCTTTTTTTGCCATCCTTTGATTTACTTTGGACAACAGAAATTTTAAAAGTTTGGCTGAGGTTAAATAAAGCTTTCCATTTGATCTCTTTGGCAAAAAAGTAGAGATCTTTTTCAATTTTAATTTCAAATTGATAGGCTTTTTTATAAATACGTGAGGCAATTCTGGAAGAAAGCACTAGTTCTAAAGCACTTTGGGCCGGTGATTCGAAGTGAACTCCTCCCTTAGTGATTTCAATTTTTTGGTATTGAAGTTGCTTTATTTCAGCTGCTAGGAGTTCTTCTAGTCCAGTAGGACATGATGCAAAGAACATATCTTTGAGTTTATCAATTTTTTTTGCCATATTTTGGTGCTCCAGCAGACTTTTGGTAGAGGTTTGCGTCAATTAATTTTTCTTTGACGCAAACCTCTACCAAAAGTCTGCTGGAACCGTCAAGAAACTTTACGAAGAAGGTCTGGGTAGGTATTATCTTTGAGTTTCAATTAATAAGGTAAAAGAGAGGAAATTATGGCCGAAAATTACAAGGTTAAAGATATCAGCTTAGCTGATTGGGGAAGAAAAGAGATTAGATTAGCTGAAGCTGAAATGCCAGGTTTAATGGCAATCAGAAAAGAATATGGAGCAAGTAAGCCTCTTGCTGGTGCAAGAATTGCGGGCTGTTTACATATGACTATTCAAACTGCAGTTCTTATTGAGACATTAGTGGAACTTGGTGCAGATGTGACTTGGTCATCATGTAATATTTTCTCTACTCAAGATCATGCTGCAGCTGCAATTGCAGCGGCGGGGATTCCTGTTTTTGCTTGGAAAGGAATGACTGAGGAAGAATTTGATTGGTGTATTGAACAAACTTTAACAACTTTTAAAGATGGAAAACCTTTAAATATGATTTTAGATGATGGTGGAGATCTTACGAATATGGTTTTGGATCGTTTTCCAGAATATGTAAAAGATATTAAAGGTTTATCAGAAGAAACAACTACAGGTGTTCATAGACTTTATGAAAGAGTCAAAGCAGGAACTCTTCCTGTCCCAGCGATCAATGTGAATGACTCTGTTACAAAGTCTAAGTTTGATAATAAATATGGATGTCGTGAGTCGTTAGTTGATGGTATCAGAAGAGCGACAGATGTCATGCTTGCTGGAAAAGTTGCTGTCGTTTGTGGTTATGGTGATGTTGGAAAAGGTTCAGCAGAGTCTTTAAGAGGTGCAGGTTCAAGAGTTATTGTTACAGAGATTGATCCGATATGTGCTCTTCAAGCTGCAATGGATGGGTTTGAAGTTAAAAAGCTTGATACAGTTGTGGCAGAAGCAGATCTTTTTGTGACCACAACGGGAAATAAAGATATTATTGTTGGGCGCCATTTTGAAAACATGAAAGATAAAGCTATTGTTTGCAATATTGGCCACTTTGATAATGAAATTGATATGGGCTGGATGAATAATAATCATGGTGATACAAAAGTAGAAATTAAGCCACAAGTTGATATGTATAATGTTAATGGGAAAGATGTGATTATCTTGGCTGAGGGAAGATTGGTAAACCTTGGTTGTGCTACTGGACATCCTTCATTTGTTATGAGTAATTCTTTTTGTAACCAAACTTTAGCTCAGATTGAGCTATGGCAAAATACAGATCAGTATGAAGCTCAAAAAGTTTATATGCTTCCTAAGCACTTAGACGAAAAAGTTGCAAGATTTCATTTAGAAAAAATTGGTGTTGAGTTAGAGGAGTTATCTGAGGATCAAGCGAATTATATTGGCGTTCATGTTGAGGGGCCGTATAAGCCTGAACATTATCGCTACTAAGACTTTCTAAATTCATAGAGTTATAAGCAGACCCAACAATATTTGTTGGGTCTTTTTATTTAAGCTTGTTGCTCAATTACCGATAAGTTAAGTATGAAATATTTTTTGTTAATGGTTATATTTTTAGAAAGTTCACTTGTACTAGCAAAAGATTGCCCAGAGTCATTAAAACTCTATGGCGAAGCTTCGAGTTATGAAAAAATTGAAGGAAAAGTCGTCAAGCAAGTTGCAGCTTACAAAATACCAAAAACTTTTTCTGATCATATTGGGTATTATGATGAGCTTCTTGTTTATGCTAAAAACCATATAACTCAGCTAGAGATTTTGGGTAAAAAAATTCCTTTAAAAAAACAAGAAGATTATTATCGAAGTGTCGGGTTTGGTTTAAGTGACTTCCTAGCAAAAAAGAACTTTCAAGGAAAGTTTACTATAACGTTTTTAAGCTTGAGCGGTGAGAGCTGTACTCGTGAGTATGAGGTCGTCCATGGTGAGTAAAATTTTATTGACTGCTGTTATTTACTTATTCTCTTTTTCCGCCTTAGCTGTTTGTAAAAGTTCTGGTGCTTATACTTGTTGTTTGGCAACTTCAGACGAATCACCATTTTTTATCTCAGATGAATATTTACAAGGAAAAAAACAATACGAGAATTTTAGAGAGTTAGAGGATGACTCTATCTCTAATAAATATATTCCTCGAGGAACTATTGTTTATATACCGCAAGCTTTACTCGATGTTGAGTCATCAAAGGATTATCGACTTCCTTTTAAAGTTCTTTCTGTACCTAATGCTAAGTTAGAGGAAACCTCTCAAAAAACATCTCGAAGAATGTTTAAGGAAATGTTTTGGGGGAAAAAGGGTAGAGAGAGAGTTGAAAGAGGAGACCAAGGCTTTTTGGATAAAAGAAGTGTGAGGCGAGTTGATGAGTTTAGTTTTATTGTGCGTGAAGATGCTAGGACCTTTTTGTCACCCAAAGGTCATCTGCTTAATGGAATGACAATTTCCCCTATTATGGTTAACGGTGAATTTAGGGTATCAAGGTGTTGTACCGAGCGAGAGGATATAAGTGGAGAGGGAGAGATGTATTGTCAGAATAATCATCTTTTTGCTTTAAAGGACAAAGAAGGGAATCTTTTGGAAAATTTAACTCTGGAGTTTTTAGCTTGTTCTAGAACTCTAGAAAATATAAGGCCGATACCACAAGATGACTTAAGTCCTATACGCAGTGTTGTTAACTTATTATCAGAATCTCTTGAGACCTCTGAGACCTATGAAGAGGCAGGTGTTGAGTCTTTGGAGATTATTTTAGAAAATAATAATTGGAGTGGTTCTCGACGTCTATCAAAAGCTAAAATTAATTTGGTAAAATTTCCTCTAGATGATCAAACTTTACATGGGCCTTTTAATACACGACATTATACGCCTGATGATCCTGGAGATACTGATGCATATGTAAAACCCTATGCAGGTTGTGCTTTATTACGGGTTGCTGAAAAATTTCAAAATTTGTGTCAGGGAAGTGGATGTGAGGTTCAGTTTGGTAATCTCTTTCATAGTCCCGATTGGAATATTCACAAATCACACGGCAGTGGTGAATGTGTTGATATAAGACCTTTTCGAAAAAATACAGATGATATAAGACAAGGGCTTACCTATAACTCATCTCATTATGATTATGAAAAAACAAAAACCTTTATGGAATTGGCCATAAAAGCTGGTGCAACCAATATGATCTTTAATGACCCAAAAACACAAGAGCACTTTTCAAATCCAGAGCTTAGAGAAAGTCTTATTCCAAATTCTAAAACCGGAATGGGTTGGAATGGGTGGTGGGAAATTGGAGGCAGGAATTATGCTGGACACAATGATCACCTTCACTTTTGTTTTAAAGAAGAAAATCCTCGAGTGCGAAGAACCTGTCGTGAAGGCTTATCAGAATAACTCGAATTAGAATTTAAATTATATAAAAAATAGTGTACTCTTCCTTTGAGGAGCACAACTATGCAAAAAATATATCTAGCATCTGATCATGCAGCATTTAAACAAAAAGAAATGGTTAAGAATTATCTTCATACCCGATTTGAAGTTAAAGATCTTGGAACTTACTCTGAAGAAAGCGTTCATTACCCTGAGTTTGGTAAAAAAATCGCTAAAGCTGTTTTAAAGGATGATTGTTTGGGAATTGCTATGTGTGGTTCAGGAATAGGTATTTGCATTCAAGTGAATCGTTTCAAAGGAATTAGAGGTGGTCTTTGTAATGATGAAGAAGATGCTAGAATGACTAAAAAGCATAATAAGGCCAATATTCTTTGTTTGGCAGGACGTAAACACTCTGATGAAAAAATAAAAAAAATGATCGATGTTTGGTTGGAAACAGAGTTTGAAGGTGGAAGACATCAAACAAGAATTGACATGTTAGATGAATGAGGTTTTTAAGTGAGTAAAGTAGGTTTTGGTGCGTATAGAGTAAGCAACCAATCTAAGGAACATAAAGAAGCTTTGAACTACGCTTTAGAAGAAGGAGTGACTTTGATTGATACTTCTTCCAATTATACCGATGGAGAGTCAGAGAAGTTAATTGGTGAAGTACTGGCCGATAAAGAAACAAAGCCTTTCTTAGTTTCAAAGGTAGGTTATATTCAAGGGAGAAATCTCGAAGTCTTAAAAGAGTTAAATCAGCAAGGTAAGGCGGTAGATGAGCTTGTTATCATTAACGAAGGGCTTAAACATTCTATCCACCCTGACTTTATTGAAGACCAGATAAAACGCACATTAAAAAGATTAGGTGTTGAGGCAATTGACGCTTATTTATTGCATAATCCAGAATATTATTTGAAGACAGAAGACAGCTCTAAGGAAGAGTATTATTCTCGTATTAAAAAAGCATTTGAAAAAATGGAGGAGTTGGTTGAAAGAGGTCTTATCTTCTCTTATGGAGTAAGTTCTAATACTTTTGTCGATCCAAAAGAAGATCATACGTCTACTGACTTAGATGTTTTAGTCGGTGCTGCTAGAAGTATTAATAAAAATCATCATTTTCGTTATATTCAATTCCCAATGAATATTTTAGAGATGGGAGCTTTAGAACGTCAGTACGAGGGTGAACATCTCATTGAGCGTGCTCAAACCTTTGGCTTAAAAACAATTATTAATAGACCATTGAATTGTTTTACAGAACAAGGGCTGCTGAGATTGGCAACGTATCCTGTTGATTCACTTTACAATGACCCAACATTTGCAGATAAACTTTTTAATGAATTGATTGAGCCTTTAGTGATTAAGTGGTTGGAGGTGAGAGAGGATGAACAAGATAAATTATTTGATATCCCGCTTATGCGACAAGTAAGCCAAGTGTGGTCTAAACAAAATTCTAAAGATGCCGTCGATCAAGTTTTTTTTGGACATTTTTTTCCATTAGTCGCTAGTATTTGGGGCCGAAGTTTGACACCAGAAGAGTCCCAGAAATTCTATGAGTTATATGAACATGCTCTTGAGTTTTCTAAAGTTAATATGAATAAAAGAGCACTTCAATTTGAAAAACAAGCTATTGATAAAGGTTTACTTTTAGAAAGTGAAAAAACTTTGAGCCAAAAAGTTATTGAGAAGTATGCAAGTTTTGGTGTGGATTATATTTTAGTTGGAATGAGAAAAAAAGATTATGTTAAGGACCTAAAAGATTATTTTTGATCTTTATCAGGCCCTGAAAATACGGGCTTGAACTCTCTCCATGCACTCATTTGGTAACGATAAGAAATAATTTCAAAGATTCCCTTTGAAGGATCATTAACGATTTCAGCTTCTCTTTCAGCTTTTTTTGCATATTCTTCAATCATAATAGAATCTTTTTTAGCCGTTTTCTTTTTTCTAAATCGATTCATAAAGTTTGAACCACTTTTATTTTTTTTGTAAGCAGTATTTCCTCTTTTGAGTTTTGAGTCATGAGGACGTATTGTATTTTTGTGACTATGTGAGTATTTAGGTTTGTAAGAAGAGTTTAGTCCAGCAAGGGCACTTGTGGGAAGAGCTGTTTTATTACCCTTTTTCTGTCCTGCTAAAATAGCTGAAGCCAATTTGGGAATTCCGTTTTCATTATAAATTTTGGCAAGTTTTTTATCATTATTATTTAATTTGGGGAGAGATTTTGTTTTTAGCTTTTTTAAAGTCTTATTGGCCAAGGCAAAGTTTTTATTTGCAGCCGAGTCTAAGCTTGCTGTTCCTAATCCTTTTGAAAGTGGTTTCATTGTAGCTAATGGATCCTTTAAAACAGTGGGACTAAGCCCAAGACGAGCCCCTGCAACTTTAAGCCGTTGGTCAGCACATGTGTTCGTTTTGATACAGTCGCATTCAATATCAGCTTTTCCATTTTGATCGGCACAGACATAAGCATCATTATCAGCGTCATTTCTTTGGGCCAATTCTTTAGGGACACATACTGCTTGATAATTTCCTGGGTCATAAGTAGGGGACGTTTCTTCAGCACAAAAACAAGACTTATTTGTAAAAGGATTACAATCACCTGCTTGAGGCAATTCTTTTGCCATTTTTTTGAGAAGTTTTTCGCGCTCTTTATGAGCATCGGCTTTCTTTTTATAATAGTAGCCAATGAAGCCTGCGGCTGCCATCTTGGCATAAACTTTCCAATCACCTCTAAATTGAGCTTGTGCTGCATAGGCTACATAGCATGCGGCAGAAGCAGACCAAACACCCATTTGAACTTTCGCTGCTTTTGCCATAGTTTTGTGACTATCTGCCAGAGCGTAAAAAGATGCTGCTTGTTTAGCCTCTGGTTTAGAGCTGGTATAGTTTTTTTCTGTTTGATCATTTTGTAGGGCCGTATAAGCAGTGCTTGCGGCTTCACCTATCATTCCAATATAGCCACAATAATCTTTTTTCGTTTCAGTTTTAGGTTTGGCCCCTTCAACATCAGCACTGACTTGTTGTCCATTTTTAGTATAAATTTGATTACCTTGATCATCTAATGATTTAGCAGTAAAACCAGAAAGATCACCTCCAACAGAGTTAAACATTGAATAGGCTTTAGTAAGGGCAGGAAGAAAACTTTCAAGTTTGCGAAGATTGTCACCTTCTTTGAAAGCATATTTATCTTCTTCACAAATATCTTTATAGCCACTCTTACCTTGCTCACACATTTCTTGAACTTTTTTGTCTGCTAGCCCTTGGTGAATATAGGTGTTACTTTGATGAACTTGTTGATCCGTTAGCGGCTCAGAATCAATACTTTCAAAGGCACTTTCTTGGGCAAAAGTCATATTGAAAGCAAAGAATAAATTTATTGATAAAAATAATTTCATAATGTCTCTAAATGTTTATTAATTCATTGTATCACGCAACTTATTATTAACTTACTAGGCAAAGTATCCATTCATACATATTGAGTAATTTCAATTACTTAGGTCTTTCTTGTGTTGTTTATTAATTTTTCAGTCTGCAAATAATAGTGCACATATGGCCATACTCTGAATATTTAGCTAATTTATGATGTATGTCAGACAAAAAAGTAATAACTCATACATCCGATAATGAACTCACCCATTCTATGGCGCATTATCTGCTTACAATCCATAAATTAAAAGAAGAGAAAGGCTATGCTCGAGTTACTGATATTGCCAAAGAGCTTGGTTTAACTAAAGGCAGTGTTTCGACAGCTTTAAATAATCTTAAAAAACGTGAATTAGTGCTAGAAGATGAAAGTAAGTTTTTATCTTTATCAGAATTAGGTCATGAAGAAGTCCATCGTATACTTTCGGTAAGAACTCTTATGTATTATTTTATGAAAGATATTTTAGGTGTGGAAGATGGTGTGGCCCATAAAGACTCATGTTTAGTTGAGCACTTGTTAAGTGATGAGACGAGAAAAGGGTTGTTTAAGTTCATGCAAAATGTAGCTAAAGATCCTAAAAAGATAAAATTAAAGACCGAGTTACAAGCTGATAGCTTTAAAAATCACGAAGAGTTTTTAGAAGCTCAAAAAGGTGATAAATACCTTTAAATGAAAAATTTTTTAGAATTCTACAACGGCCAAAGCCCCCATACAAAAAAAATTAGTTTATACATTTTTTTAACCTATTTTTTTGTTTTATTTAGTTACCCTCTTGTGCGCTCAGCTACTGGTGCAATTTTTTACGATGTGTATTCATCGGCTCAATATTCTTTCGCCACTTTTATTGGAGTTATTGCTTTGATGGTGGTGATAGCAGTTAATAATTTTCTTCAGAGTAAAATTAGTGTTCATAAAATTTATCTTATAACCGGAGTTTTGAGTATATTAGTTTTACTAGGGGCCTTTATCGGCTATAAGTTCCACATTAAGCAAATGGCTTTTGTTTTGTTTGCGACTAAAGAAGCTTATATTGTTTTACTCGTTCATACATGTTTAGCCTTCGCCAATGCTTTTTATAATATTGATCAGTTTAAAAGGCTAATCGGACCCTTGGGAGCCTCTGGAAGCTTAGGTGGAATTATTGGTGGTCAGCTTACTTCGTATATTGCTGAAAGCTATAATACAGATGTTGTTTTTGTTTTCTCCTTAGTTATTATTTTAATTACTTGTTTAGTTTTTTATCTAACTCATAACGCTAAGATAAAGGGGATGGAGGAAGAAAATAGATCTATTACTCCTATCAGGGCCGTAAGAGGGGTTAAGAAATATGTTCTGTTGATTGGCTTAGTTGTCGCTTTATCGCAATTTGTGATTTTTATTGCCGATCTTCAATTTAACATTATCTTTGAAAAGGTTGTAACAACTAAAACTGCCAGAACGGCCTACCTTGGAAAGTTTTATTCTTATATTAATATGGTTTCGATTTTCTTACAGTTTGTTATTCTTCCTTATTTAATGCTAAGAGTTAAGAATAAACATATCTTTTTATTTGTTCCCATTTTGTACCTAGGTTTGATTCTTGGTGGCTTAAGCTTAGGAGCAGGGTCATTATTTGTTATTGGCTCAGTTTTTGTGATGATGAAAGGAACAGATTACTCACTTTTTGCAGCAGCTAAAGATGTGATGTATCATCCTCTTTTAAGTTTACAAAAATTTGGAGCAAAATATATTACTGATATGTTTGTCTATCGTTCTTCTAAAGCTTTAATCGCTTTTGTTATGGCGCAATTTATTGTATACGAATTAGAAGTCTTATCCATATTACAGTTTATCTTTTTAAGTTTATGGATAGCTGCAATTGTTCTACTTTTTAGAGAACAACAAAAATTAAATCATTAAAAAGGAGATATAATGAACCCTTTATTAGAAGTTTCAGATAAGCCTTTTGAGGCCATAGACTTTGATCGTTTAAAAGCACAAGACTTTTTACCTGCATTAGAGTTTGCTATCGCTGAAGCTAAAGAACGATTAGAAGCACTAAAAAAACAACAGAATGATGATTTAGACTTTGATAAAGTTATTTTAAAGCAAGAATCCGCAACAGATAAGTTAGATCAAGTGGTTGAAGTTTTCTATGCGCTTTACAGCGCTCATTGTACCGAAGAGATTTCATCTATTGCTGAAGAGTTTAATCAAAAACTGACTCAATTTTCAAGTGATGTGAGTCTTGATGCTGAACTTTTTGAAAAGATAAAATACCTTTATGAAAATCAAAGCAAGTTTCAACTGGATCAAGAGCAAAAAACAGTGTTGGAGAAAAGTTATAAAGATTTTGTACGAAACGGGGCTTTGTTAAATGAGAAAGACCAAGATACATTAAGAGAAATAGATCAAAACTTGTCTCAACTTAATTTGAAGTTTTCAGAGAATGTTCGCAAGGCAACAAATTCTTATGTGATGTTTGTTGAAAATGAGCAAGACTTGAGTGGACTCCCTGATGGAGTAAAGCAAGCAGCTAAGGAAAAAGCTAAAGAGAAAGATGAACCTAATAAGTGGGCCTTTACTTTAGACTTTCCAAGTTATTATCCGTTCTTACAGTATGCAGATAATAGAGAGTTGAGAAAGAAAATATGGATGGCAGCTTCTACTCGCGCTACATCAGGAGAATTTGATAATCGAGATGTTATTTTACAAACATTAAAATTAAGACAAAAAAGAGCAGAACTTTTAGGCTATAAAGATCATCCGAGTTTTATTTTGGAAAATAGAATGGCCAAGAGTCCTGATAAAGTTTTAAGTTTTATTGATAATATTGTTGAAAAGGCACTTCCTAAAGCTAAAGCCGATATGGCAAGCCTAAAAGAATTTAAAAAAGAGCTTAGTGGAGATGATGATCTTAGAAAATATGATCAAGCATATTATACGGAAAAACTTAAGAAAAAAGTATTAGACTTTGATGATGAAGAATTAAGACCATATTTTAAACTTGAAAATGTTTTAGATGGGATTTTTAAAGTTGCAAATAAACTTTATGGGCTAAATTTTAAAGAAAGAAAGGATATTCCTAAATATCACCAAGATGTTGTTACATACGAAGTTACTGAAGCTGATGGAAATTATCTGGGACTTTTTTATGGTGATTATTTTCCACGTGCTGAAAAAAGACCAGGTGCTTGGATGACAACTTTACGCGTTGGTGGCTTTCAGTTTGGGGAAATAAAAAGACCTTTTGTTTGTAATGTGTGTAATTTTACTAAGCCTAGTGGCGAAAAACCTTCTTTGTTGTCCCTTAATGAGGTTCTTACTTTATTTCATGAATTTGGGCATGGTCTGCATGGTCTTATGACCAAGGCAAAATATAGAAGTGTTGCAGGCGCAAATGTTTTTTGGGACTTTGTAGAATTGCCATCACAAATTATGGAGAATTGGGTTTTAGAAAAAGAATGCTTGGACCTCTTTGCAAAACATTATGAGACAAAAGAAAAAATGCCTCAAGAACTTATTCAAAAAGTAAAAAAAGCACAGCAGTTTATGCAAGGTGTAGCGACAATAAGACAGATGAGTTTTGCTAAATTAGATATGGATTGGCACCTGGCTCAGGCCGAAGATATTGCTGATGTTATGAGTTTTGAAGAAAAATCAATGCAAAAATTTGAACTTCTTCCACGTGAAGATGGACAAAATATGTCTTGTTCCTTTGGGCATATCTTTGCGGGAGGATACTCTTCAGGATATTACAGTTATAAATGGGCGGAAGTCTTAGATGCAGATGCTTTTGCTTTTTTTAAAGAAAAAGGCATCTTTGATTCTGATATTGCAGCTAGCTTTAAAGAAAATATTCTCGAAAAGGGAGGCTCTGAAGACCCAATGGAACTCTATAAAAGATTTAGAGGTCAAGGGCCAGATGAAGAAGCTCTATTAAGAAGGGGTGGGTTGCTTTAAATATAGCTAACATCTTGATGATTATTAACTGCCCGACTACGGTGGGGATAGAAGAGAAAACTCAAACTCACAGACAGAAGCTGTTATGATGTAACTATTCTAAATTTTTAGATGTCTGAACAGAAAAGCTTATTTCAAACTTGAAATTATTTACTTCTAAAATAACTGCTGGCCAGCGCCTCAAGGAAATCCCTTTTTAAAAGCACTCCAGAGGTTCGTTACTAAGTTTGAGTTTTCTCTATCATCAATTTATTAAGACGGTTAATGATGATTATTTAATTTGGTAGATTAGCTTAAAAGCTTACAATATCACGAACATTATTTGCATTTTTAAAAGTAATAATCCCATTAAAGCCTAAGTAAAAACCGAGCTCAATTGCTTTTTTTGCTAACTCTTCTCCTGAAGTGAAGCTGTGTATAACGCCTTTATAGGGCATTTTAGGAGCGTACTCGGAAAGGATTGAAATCATGTCTTCATCCGCATCACGAGAATGAATGATGACCGGCTTTTTCGTTTTAATTGCAATTTCAAGTTGTTGTTTAAAAACTTTTTTTTGAGTTTCTCGAGGAGAGTTGTCGTAATGATAATCTAATCCAATTTCTCCTACAGCGACCATTTTTCTCTCAGCACTTCTTTGTTCAATGGTTTTGAGTGCTTCTGAAGTTGAGAGCTTAGCATCGTGAGGGTGGATACCTTGAGAAAAATAAACCTCTGGATACTTTTGTGCTAAGTTGAAAACACTGTCAAAATTATCAGGCTCAACAGCAATTGTGATTATTTTTTCAATACCTTGTTCTTTAGCTTCATTGAGAATCTCATCTAGGCTTTTAGCCTTCAAATAATCTAAATGGCAATGTGTCTCAATTATTTTATATTGCATTATTTTTCATTCTTAGGGATTAATGAGCGTAAAATGGACTTTAAATGTACAGTAGGGATAAGTCCTTCTAGCTTCTTACCATTAACAATAATTGTTGGAGTCGACCTTAAGTTATATTGTTCTCCAGTATTAAGTGTTTGTTGAATTTGATCATGGATATCTGCATTTTCAAAACACTCTGCTGTAAGGTCAAATTTAGTGGCCCATTGAGTGAGGTTCTTTGGAGATATTTCATTTTGATGTTCAAAAATATAATCATGAATTTCTACAAACTTATCAACATCACAAGCTGCTAAGTAGGCTGCTTGACATGCATAGGGGTGCATTCCCCCTTTCATTTTTGTATTACAAGAACCATCTAGAGGGTAGAAAAGGTATTGAATATTAATGGCGCCTTTAAATTCTCTTATAAGCTCAGGTATTTGTTTTGCTATTTCATTACAATAAGGACATTGAAAGTCTGAAAAAACAGAGATCCGAATAGGTGCATCTGAAAAATTTTCAGTGCTCATATGGATTTTGTAGGGAGATTCATTTGCTGGATCGCCATAATTTTTAAGATTATTAAATTGTATAACATAGCTTGATGCTAAAGTTGAAACTTCTTTTTCTTTCTCGTTTATATAAAAATGAAGGCCAATCATGGGAACAATGGCCATAAGAAAAAATACAGATGTTGCTTTGGGGTCTAGTTTTAATGGTAATTGGGAATACTTGTGTAGCATAAAATAAGTCAGGGCTGAGAGTACATAATATACAGTACACATCGGACATAGACTATTAAGAAGTGCTAGAGAGTAAAGGAATAAAACAATACAGAGAACTAAATTAATTAAAAAAACAATCTTAGTCGTTCTTTCGAAGCCTTCTTTTCCTACAAAACCAGTGATGACTCCAATGAGACCAATAATAATACCAAAAAGAGAGGTTGGAACTCCAAAAATTGTTCCTAATTCTGAACGAGTGGCTTTATCACATCCCCAAAATTGATTAATATCACATAAGCTAGAGCTTTCAGCCACTCCACTGGGGTAGAAAATATGAAAAAAATGATTAGTTAAATAACTTCCGACAAAAATCATCCCAATACATAAAAGAATGAAGATAAAGTTAGGAAGAACGAGACCATTTAATGTTAAACCATTTTTTTTATTCATAATTTTTCCTTATTTTTACTTATAATATTCCAATTTCTTTGATTTGTATTATTTCTACGATAACTATTATACTTAAGATTGTGAAGTGTGCATATTTGAGATGTCACAATATTCACATGGGGAAAGTATTGGGTGAGTTGGCTGAGCGCTTCTGCTTGTAAATTAAAAAATAATGTTTTATTTTTTTGGTAAAAAGAGCGACTTTTTGGAAATTCTTTTTTAAAGCTCTCAGAGACTTGATAGTGGTGAATTGAAGGGCCTATAAAAATGTCTTGGACAGAAATTGTTTTTAAAACATCTTGAATAAGAATTCCTTTTTTAATTCCCTGCCATCCTGCATGCACAGCTGCAACCTGGCTCTTTCCAATGAAAAATACTGGTAAGCAATCAGCAGTTTTTATGGCGATATGCCTATCTGGATAAGTCGTGAAATTATTTATAATTCCATCAGCTTCGTAGGAAATTACTGATTGTCCCTCATAAGTTATAATTTTATTAGAATGGACTTGTTTGCAATGAATGGGAGTCAATCGAGGTTGAGAATCATAAGTTCGAATTTGATAAGAACCAAATGTCCATTCATTTAAGAGATTCATTTATTTTCCTAAAGCCTTCTAAGACTTGTGTGAAAAGAGGTGGTGGCCCCTGTTCGAAGCATAAATTTTGTTTTGTGATGGGATGAATAAAACCAAGACGCCTGGCATGCAAAAAAGGATGCTCATAATCCTTAATAAGCCCTTTAATTTGGTCGGGAAGAGCTTGTTTTTCTTCTTTTAGACGGCCATAAGTCGCATCATTTAGTATCGGAGAATGTAAGAGTTCAGACAAGTGAACTCTAATTTGGTGTGTTCTTCCTGTTTCAAGTGTGAGTTCAACGTGAGAAAAGCGTTCAAAGATTTCTAAAACACGCATATGAGTTATAGCATTTTTTCCTTGTTTGGTATGAGTTGTCATTTTAAGTCTATTGTGTGGATTTCTTCCTAGGATTGATTTTAGAGTTTCCTGGGGGGGAAGCTTATCTCCAAAGCAGATCGCCTGATATTTTCGATCAATATCATGCCTACTAAAAAGGGAGACTAAGCCTTCATGAGTTTTTTGCTCTTTTGCAATAACCATAATTCCACTTGTTCCTTTATCTAACCGATGAACAATTCCAGGTCTTTTTTCATGGCCAATTCCTTTGAGATCTTGGCAATGATAGAGTACTGCATTTACCAATGTTCCATCAGGGTTTCCTGGAGCTGGATGGACAACTAACCCTGCGGGTTTATTAATAATTAAAAGAAATTCGTCTTCGTATAAAATATCTAAAGGGATATTTTGTGCAATAATATCTGTTTCGCTTAATGGGGGTAGCTCAATCATTATTTGAGTACCAAGTTTTGGCATTTTTTTGAGTTCAAGTTTTTCTGTGGAGGTTATTTTTCCCTCTGTGAAGAGTTTTTTGATCGTTGTACGGCTAAATTGAGTGTTTTTTTTTGCCAAGAATGCATCTAAGCGTTTAAATTTCTCCAAGTCTTCGAGAGTGATACGAAAAGTAATCCTCTTTGTTTCTTGCATTGATTTAACTTGGGTTTTTAAGTTGGCGTACGTGATGGATATAAGAAGTTGCGACTAAGTCAGGATTAAGTTTTAAGCATTTTGCATATTGGTAAACAAAGCCTCTGGTGTAAACATCTGCAGGAAGTTTAGAAAAATCATCATCTTCAATATTTCGAATATATGTTTTTGAAATACGAGTCATCTCTGCCATTCTTTCAACTGTGACTTCCTTGTATTCTCTAATTTTTTTCAAAAATTCTCCTGTATATTGGGTACAGTTTTCAATTTCTTGTTCAAATTCAGAATTTTGTTGATAATTTAATCCAAACTTCTTAAATGCTTGAACCTTTGAGACAGAAGCTTGATTGCGATTTGAGTGTTCCTGATGATATTTAAACTCTTCTTTTCTAGCATTTTCTTGAATAATATCGCTGTAATCATTCGAGTCATTCATATAGTCACTTAAAGATTGAGATGGTTTATAGTCAGGTCTTTTGGCCATCTCTTGGTCGAAACCTTCTGGCGTATGAGCTTGATTAAAGCCTCTTGCAATATCGTATTCTCTACGTTTTTCAGCAACTCCTAGAATAGAATACGCTTCTTCAATTTGTTCTAGAATTCGGTTACATTCTTCTTGAGTCATGAGTGAATACAAAGCAGCAGAGTCATCAGAGTAAGCATTCTTCGCTTGCAGGTAAGCATTATGTATTTCTTGCAAAGTTGCATTTATGGGAACTTCTAAAACTTCATAATAATTTTTTTTCTCTGATAAGTTCATGAAATATCCTAATCTAATTCTAAAAGCTTATGGACGATTCGGTCAAAATTATTCACAAGTCGTGAGTTTGGAAACTCCATTAAAAGTGGTCTTCGTTTTTTTACCGATTGCCATACTGCTGAGTCGTAATCTAAGTAGCCAGCATAATTCATTTTAATGCCAAAATATCTTTTACAAACACTCTGAATAGAAAATCCTATATCGATATCTTGCTGACTTCTTATTTGATTCATAATTATTTGTGGTTGAAACTTACTAATTTCACTTTGTAATTTTTGTCCCATTTCTGGGTCAATTTGTATGATTCTCTTAACCAAATCCACTGGAGTGCTATTAGGCGTTGAGATTTTAGCATTCATGGCCTGATTGATCAGTGGTTGAATATCAAGTAAATCTTCAATCATTTTCAAGCGTCGATGATAAACAGACTTAATAAAACGGTATGTATTTTCAATTGAGGTAGGCTCGGGAAGGATGATTAAAATTCCTTTGTCAGCACTAATGAAAAAATCAAGAGTGTTGTAAGTCGTACCAGCTCCTAAATCGAGAAGAACATAATCTGCATCCAACTCACCAAGTTTGGCCAAAATTTTGTTCTTGTGCATCTGCTTGAGATTGGCAATACCAAGTTCATCTTGTGCACCAGATATAATTTGTAGATTTTTTATTGGAGTTTGCACAAGTAGTTCTTTAATATCTGTAACTTTTTTTGAAATATAATCGCTTAGAGTTTTTTCTGGGATGGAAACACCTAAACAGGTATGCATATTGGCCCCTCCAAGATCTAAGTCTACTGTGACAACTTTATATCCCATTAAGGCTAGGCATATGGATGTGTTGGCTGTAACTAAACTTTTACCAACACCACCTTTTCCACCACCAATGGCCCAGACTTTACATCTTCTTGTTGTAGGTACCATTGTTTCATTATTGTTAATTTGTTCTGATAAATTCATATTTTCTAGCCAGTTGGATCTTACAAAACTTTGTCCTATTGTCATTATAGAGATAAAATATAGTTTTAAAAGTAAAATACTTTAAGTGGTAGGGAGAATGGAGTTATTCGTGAAGGAAGAAAGCACTTTAGCAAAAAGATCAGAATTACATATTATGAGACGGGTTTGGCATGTTCTGTGCGGACTTATTTGTATGTTCTTTTATTATACTCTTATTAATGATCTCTTATTTTGGGGGTATTTTGCCCTAGTTGTGGCCCTCTTAGGTTTTTTCTTGGATTTTCAAAGATTAAAAAAACCTAAGCTCAATGAGGTTCTCTCCCGATTGTTTGGACCGATTATGCGACGTTCAGAAAAATTGAGTTTTTCAGGTTTGCCGTTTTATGCCCTAGGCTGTGCTGTGTCTATTTTCCTTTATCAAAAAGAAATCGCGATTCTTTCTATTATGTTTTTGATTTTTGCTGATCCTATGGCGTCAATTGTAGGTGTTTATTGGGGGAGAGATCGACTTTTACCAAATAAGACGCTTCAAGGGACTGTTACGGCTTTCGTGGTTTGTTTTGTTGTAAGTATGATTTATATGTCCATACGTGAAATCCACTCAGGGGATTTAATTATGTTTGCTTTTTGGGGAGCTATTGCTGGAGCCATTTCAGAACTGATGAGTGCATTTAATATTGATGATAATTTAACAATTCCTGTAATTTCGGGTGCAGTTTTAACTATTTTAAACTTTTGGTTAAATATTTTTTAATCGCGTACTTCACCATTGAGAAATTTATTGAGTGCTTGTTTGACGGGAGTTTCGTTCTCAATAAAGTTTGTATTGAGGTAAGTTTTCACTTGGAGAATTCCATAAGCAAGAACTCCCATAGTGATTAATGTCATTATAGATCGTAAGCTCATTATTTCATTTTATATTAATAACTTTAAAAGTACCAGCAGACTTATGGTGAAGGCTTGCGTTAAAATAATAATGCGAATTTATACCATAAGTCTGCTGGTACCTTTGCTTTAAAGCCTAAAAAAAAACTGTTTTGATGCTGTGGTACTACCGCTACATATAGTGGTGTTAAGAGTGCGTTAAGGTGCGGATACCACGATATATTCCAAAAAATGAGGTCTTGTAAGAAATTTTTTCTTGGCAGTAGCAAAGTCTTCTCTTACTCTATAACCACACACGATAACTTGTGGTGAATTCGGTGAGAATCCGAAGCTGTCCCGCAACTGTAAGGTAAAAGATTTTACTGAGCCAGATCCCAGAGTTATTTAAATTCCCGAGGAGGAAAAGGCATTTTTTGAGAGAGATTTCAAAGAAAAACTTAGACATTTTAATTATAAAAAGATTTAGATCCTAATAACACAGCACACGGATTAAGGAGAAGCTATGTCTGTTAATGAACCCTTGTTAGATAAGAGCAACGATCGTTTTGTTTTATTGCCTATTAAATACGATGATATTTGGGAGATGTATAAAAAATCTATGGCATCTTTCTGGACAGCGGAAGAGATTGATCTTTATCAAGATTTAGAAGACTGGAAAAAATTAAACGATGATGAAAAACATTATATAAAACATATTCTTGCTTTCTTTTCTGCTAGTGATGGGATTGTTAACGAAAACTTATGCTTAAGATTTTATAATGATGTTCAAATACCTGAAGCTCGTTGTTTTTATGGTTTTCAAATAGCAATGGAAAATATTCACGCTGAAACTTATGGCCTTCTTATTGATACTTATATTGAAGACCCAAAAGAGAAAGACTATCTTTTTAAAGCTGTTGACAATATTCCGTGTATTCAGAAAAAAGCTGACTGGGCAATGAAGTGGATCTATTCTGAAGAGGCTAATTTTGCAACAAGGCTTCTTGCTTTTGCTGCTGTAGAAGGTATCTTCTTTTCAGGTTCTTTTTGTTCAATTTTTTGGCTGAAAAAAAGAGGTTTGATGCCAGGATTAACTTTTTCAAATGAGCTTATTTCAAGAGATGAAGGACTGCATACAGACTTTGCCTGTCTTCTTTATAAGCATTTACAAAATAAACTTCCTCAAGAAACAGTTCAGGAATTAATCAAAGAAGCTGTTGAGTATGAGAAAGCTTTTATTACTGAAGCTCTTCCTGTTTCTTTAATTGGTATGAACTCTGAACAAATGGCGCAGTATGTGGAGTTTGTTGCAGACCGCTTATTATTGGAGCTTGGCTGTGAGCAGGTGTATTTTTCTAGCAATCCTTTTGACTGGATGGAGCTGATTTCTTTGCAAGGAAAAACCAACTTTTTTGAAAAAAGAGTTGCTGAATACCAAAAAGCTGGAGTGATGAATTCTGTAAAGGGTGATGGTGGATTTGATTTTAATTTAGATATGGACTTCTAAAAAAGAAAGGGAATAAAAATGTTTGTAACAACACGTTCGGGAAAAAAAGAGCCGGTAAAATTTGATAAAATAACTTTAAGGATTCAAAAACTAACTTATGGTTTGAATTCAGAATTCATCGACGCAATGGAAGTTGCAAAAAGAACTATTCAGGGACTTTTTGATGGTATAACAACTGTTGAATTAGATAACTTATCTGCAGAAGTTGCAGCCTATATGACTTCAACTCATCCAGACTATGCAAAGCTTGCGGGAAGAATTGCAGTGGCCAATCTGCATAGAAGTACAAGTGATTCGTTTATTGAGACTATCGATAAACTTTATAACTATGAAGATAAAATTAATAAAGAAAAGATGCCTCTTATTTCAAAAGCACTCTATGAAACAGCTCATAAGTTTCAAGATCGAATTGCTTCTGAAATTGCTTATTCTCGTGATATGGAATATGACTATTTTGGCTTTAAAACATTAGAAAGATCTTACCTTTTGAAAATTGAAGGTAAAATTGTAGAAAGACCACAGCATATGCTTATGCGTGTTGCTTTGGGAATTCATGAGGATGATATTGATGCAGCTATCGATACATATCATCATTTGTCGGAAAAGTGGTTTACTCATGCAACTCCAACTTTATTTAATGCAGGAACAAATAAACCACAGATGTCTTCTTGCTTTTTGCTTTCAATGAAAGGTGACTCTATTGACGGGATTTATGATACTTTAAAAGATTGTGCCTTAATCTCTCAATCGGCAGGGGGAATTGGACTTTCAATTCACAATATTAGAGCAAAAGGGACTTTTATCAAAGGGACTAATGGTTATTCAAACGGAATTGTTCCAATGTTAAGAGTTTTTAACGATACTGCTAGGTATGTTGATCAAGGTGGAGGGAAACGAAAGGGATCCTTTGCTGTTTATCTCGAGCCATGGCATGCGGATATCTTTGACTTTTTAGACCTTAAGAAAAACCACGGAAAAGAAGAGTTGAGAGCAAGAGACTTGTTTTATGCTCTTTGGGTAAATGATCTTTTCATGGAAAGAGTTGAAGCGGAAAAAGACTGGTCATTATTTTGTCCTCACGAAGCTCCTGGCTTAGCTGATACTTATGGTGAGGAGTTTAGAAGGTTGTATACTCAGTATGAAAAAGAAGGGCGAGCTAAAAAGACTGTTCCGGCCAGAAAGCTTTGGTTTGAAATTCTTCAATCTCAAATTGAAACAGGTTCTCCTTTTATGTTGTATAAAGATGCAGCTAATGAGAAGTCTAATCAAAAAAATCTGGGAACAATAAAGTCTTCAAACTTATGTACAGAGATTATTCAATATACGTCAGATGAAGAAGTTGCTGTTTGTAATTTAGCCTCGATTGCTCTTCCAAAATTTGTGGAAGGAAAAGAATATAATCATCAAAAGCTTTTTGATGTTGTTTATAAAGCGACTGTAAATTTAAATAAGATTATTGATCTTAACTATTATCCTGTTCCTGAGGCTGAGTATTCAAATAAGAAAAACAGACCAATTGGATTAGGAGTCCAAGGTTTAGCGGATACATTTGCTAAGTTAAGAATGCCATTTGAATCTGAAGAGGCTAGAGTTCTTAATAAAGAAATCTTTGAAACTATTTACTTTGCAGCCTTAACAGCTTCTAACGATCTTGCTAAGAAAGATGGGGCTTATGATTCTTATGAAGGTTCACCTGTGTCCCAAGGTATTCTTCAATTTGATATGTGGAGTGTGACTCCAAGTGAGCGATGGAATTGGAGTGAATTAAAGGCAAAAATTAAAGATCATGGTGTAAGAAATTCTTTACTCATGGCCCCTATGCCAACGGCTTCAACCTCACAAATTTTAGGAAATAATGAATGTATTGAGCCTTTTACTTCAAATATTTATACGAGAAGAGTTCTTTCGGGTGAGTTTGCTGTAATTAATAAGTATTTAATTCAAGATCTTATTAAATTAGACTTATGGAATGAAAATATGAAGAATGAAATCATTAAGCATAATGGTTCTATTCAAAATATTGAAGCTATTCCAGCTAAAATTAAAGACCTTTATAAAACGGTTTGGGAAATTAAGCAAAAAGCAGTGATTGATATGGCCAAAGATAGAGGAGCTTATATTGATCAATCCCAATCATTAAATATTCATATGCAAGATGTGAATATGGGAAAACTTTCTTCGATGCATTTCCATGCTTGGAGAAGTGGTCTTAAAACCGGGATGTATTACCTAAGAACGAAAGCAGCTAGTGATGCTATTAAATTTACGGTAAGAGATGAGTCAAAAACTCAAAACTCAGCAGCGACAGATCAACCAATGATCCAAGCTTCTCCTGGACAGTATAGTTCTGAAGAAGCAATGATGTGCTCACTTGATAATCCAGATGACTGTATTGCTTGCGGCTCATAAACTATAAACAATAAACGGTACCAGCAGACTTGTGGTGAAGGATTGCGTTAAAAATAACGCGAATCTCAACACAAGTCTGCTGGTACCTGTAAAAAGGTAATGCGTCATAAAAAAATCGTGACGAAGTTATTTTTGAGATATATCGCTGTTTTATAGAGAGGGATATATCATGATTAAACTTATTTCAGTTTGTTTTACTTTTATTTTTAGTTTTTCTACATTGGCTTCGATCAACTTAAAATGCCATTCTGTCTTTGGACAATCAGTTTATTCACAATTACAAATTAATTTAAAAATTCAACCTCTAGGCGGTCTTCCTTACTCCTTAGAAGAATACTTGGGGGCAGAGGTTCTTTTAAGCGGTGAAAAAAATGAGAATCATCCCGATGTCTTAGAAAATGACTTTGGTTGGAGTTATGTGACATTAGGAGAAAGAAAAAGCTTTTTAAAAAGGGATGAGATGGGTGTTTATTTTTATATTGAAACATGTTTGAAGTGTGATTTTAATTCAGCTAGATATCAATATCGCTTAACTAACGAAGGAGAGATCTTTTTAACTGAATTGTATGGCTCTGATCACTCAGGTGAATTTTCACTATATAGCTGTGTAGCAAAAAATAAATAAACCCTTTGGGGAAAAGAGAGAGAAAAAATGTACAAACTGATAATGGTACTGGCCTTAATTTCTTTAAATGCATTCGGATCCAGAGCACAATTTATTCCTTTTTTAGATTCTCTTGAACAGAGGCTAGTAATTGATTCAGGACATTTATTGGTCAATGTTACTGATCATATTAGAGCTAAAAAAGCTGGTTTTCTTTTTAGTCGAAATGCTGAAGCTAGCTATCATCCTCTTTTTAATAGTATTAGTCTGAAAAAAGATTATTTAATTCGAGAAAGAGGCTTATATCGAATTAAAAGTTATGAGGAGTTTTCTAGTGGTGGTAGTTATAATCCCTTTTCAAGTTTAGGGGGAACAATTTTTCATGAGTTGGCCCATGCTGACTTTGATGTCTATTTAGAGGAAAATAAAAGACATTATATGTATAAGCTTTTAACCGATGAGCTTCCAAGCTGGTTTAAGACACATTTTCCTAGAGTTAATGCCAAAACGGCGACTCATGAGCTTTTTGGTTATACAGCAGGAGACTTCTTTTATCGCTTGAATGATAGTATTGAAACAATTTTGATGAATCATGGTCTTTATACACATCAAGAAAAATGTTTTAGTAAAATTGCTTTAAAAAAGATTGCAATGAAAAATGGGATATCTTTAGTTAATCCTACTTTTGTTGATATTTTACAAGCAAAACCTATTGCAACTGTTTCTGTGCCAGACTATATTTTTATAAATGGTAATGAAATTAATGTAAAAGCACTTCCTCAGAAGTTTAAGGAAAGCTTGATAAGATATTTTGTTGAAACTTATGGCTTTCCAAAAGATACTCAAGAGTTAATCAGTAAGTTAAACTCATCATTCTACTTAGATAAACTTAAAAACTGTTATTTATAGAGGTACCAGCAGACTTGTGGGTAAGGGTTGCATTAAAAATAACGCGAGTCTCTACCACAAGTCTGCTGGTACCTCTAAATGTCTAGATGCAGGGATCGTGATTTGGGATCATTTCTCCGGGCTTTACAATACATTTCGTTGGGTCATCTTTAGGACAGGCCATAAAAGTAATTGAGTAATAATTAAGTCTTTCATCTCCTGGGGCACATACTGTTTCTCCTGTAAACTCCAACCAAGCTTCGTTAACACTTACAAAGTCCATATCTTTTGCTGTATAATTCGAGTTTGAAAGAACTTGGGGAAATTCTTTTAATAGAATAACGATATCGTTGTATGTGTCAGCAAAATGAGCTTGATGATCCTTTAATGTCCAATTATAAGAGCCTGTTTCAGCCGACGTTGTTAAAGTGAAGAGGGCTAAACAAAATGTAAGTAATATTTTCATCATAATTTCTCCTTTTTATTCTTTCATTATTTTTATAATTTCATCAACAACTTCAGGGTTAAGAAGCGTAGAAGTATCTCCGAGAGAGTCAATTTCGTTATGTGATATTTTTCTCAATACTCTTCGCATGATTTTACCAGACCTTGTTTTAGGAAGGCCAGAAACAGTGATAACCTTTTCAACTTTTGCTATCGCACCGATATGTTCGGTGATAATAGTGTTAACTGATTCCAGTAGGTGCTCTGATTTTTTATGAGGCATGGGTATAATAAAAGCTATGAGTGATTCTCCCTTAATATCATGAGGGACACCAACAACAGCGCTTTCTACAATAGCTTCATGTTCATTAATTGCATCTTCAACTTCAGCAGTTCCAATTCGATGACCTGAAACATTGATGACATCATCAACTCGTCCAGTTATTCTATAGTTCCCTTTATTATCTCTTTTGGCCCCATCACCTGTAAAGTATTTGCCAGGGTAGGTTGAAAAATAAGTTTGCTTATATCTGTCATGGTCACCATAAATTGTTCTTGCCATTCCTGGCCAAGGACGTTGAATACAAAGATTTCCTTCTGCAGGATTTCCTTTGATTTCATTACCATCATTATCAACAAGTATGGGGGCGACACCAGGAAGAGGCAAAGTTGCATGGCAAGGGATTACTGGTGTTTTTCCCGCTAAAGTAGAAATCATAATTCCCCCTGTCTCGGTTTGCCACCAAGTATCAACTATAGGGCACTTCTTTTTTCCTACTTTTTCATTATACCATTCCCATGCTTCTTCATTTATTGGTTCTCCAACTGAGCCCAAGACTTTAAGGCTTGAAAGGTCGGCGTTTTCAACAAACTCTGGTTCACAAGCTTCCAGTGCTCTAATAGCAGTAGGTGCAGTGTAAAAATGAGTGACTTTGTATTTATCAATAATTTCCCAAAATCTAGCGGGAGTTGGCCAGGTAGGGACGCCCTCAAACATGACCTGAGTTGAGCCGTTTAATAGAGGACCATAAGCAATATAAGAGTGACCTGTGATCCAACCGATGTCAGCAGAACACCAAAAGATATCATCTTCTTGGGCTTGGAAAACATTTTTATAAGTTTCACTGGCCCAAAGCATATAACCAGCTGTTGTATGTTGTAATCCTTTCGGTTTTCCAGTTGAACCGGAAGTATAGAGAATAAATAAAGGATCTTCTGAGTTTACTTGCTCTGGCTCACATTGAGGTGAAGCTTTTTCGAGGAGCTCATGTAGCCAAAAGTCTCTACCATTTTTCATTGAGACTTTACCTTTTGTTCTTTCCAAGCAAAGTACTGCTTCTACATTTGGAGAATTTTCAAGGGCTTCATCTGTAATTTCTTTAAGGGGAATTATTTTATTACCTCGATAAGCTTCATCATTAGTAATGACAATTTTTGCATCACAATCATTGATTCTTTCCGAAAGGGCCTTAGCAGAAAAACCGCCGAAGATTACTGAATGAACTGCACCTAGTCTTGCTGTAGCAAGAACTCCTATGAGCAGCTCAGGAACCATTGACATGTAAAAGCAAACTCGATCTCCTTTTTTTACACCTTTATCCCTAAGTACATTGGCAAATTGATTGACTCGTTTAAGGAGGTCTTCGTAAGAATAATAAATTTCTTCTTCGTTAGGATCGTTTGATTCCCAAATAATAGCTGTTTTTTGCGGGTGCTTTTTGACATGTCTATCCAGGGCGTTGACTGTTATATTAGTTTTTCCTCCATCGAACCATTTGATATTGAGATCGTGAAAGTCGCCAGACTGAACACTATCCCATTTTTTAAACCATTCAAAAGTCTCAGCTCTTTCACTCCAATAGGCATCAGTTTGTTCTAAGCTTTTTTGATAGAAATCGTTATATTGATCTAATGATTCAATTCGAAGTTGCATAATACCTCCATGTTGTAAGTGTCTTATTCTACGTGATTTTATTGATTAAGAATATAAAAGTAAGAGGTTTTAAGGCTGGTTTTAGTTTTAAAAAAATGAGGAGCGTTAATGCTACGCATTCTTGTCCGTTTTGTAGTATAAATAATGTATGATAATCGTATTTCTTTTAACAGCTTTAGGTGTTGGCTATTACGGCCAACACGTTCAAAAAGAAGCCAAGTCTTTGTATATCAAATCTATGAATGTGACTTTTGGAAAGCCTAGTTCTGATTATGATTTTAAATCAGCTGAAGACAATAATTCAACTTTTAAGTATGAGCCAGAAGTCGCTAATTATATGGGACTTGGTATCGATACTGAATATTTTGGCTTAGGAGTTGAATTTACAGATGGAGTCGGTGATAAAAAACCAGATGAGAGTGATTATAGATCTCCTAGTAATGTGTATGATATTCAAGTTTCTGGAATAAAAGATCAAGTTTTATGGGATATCTATTATCAAAAGTATTCCGGACTTTATATTGAAAAAGAGTTTGACCAAAATGAGCTTGTATCTACAAATTTTGGTTTTGGTTTTTTATATGCTTTTGAGTCTAATATAGAGGCAAAGAAAATTTTAAAAAATTTAGAGCATCAAAAGCAAACGGGTTATTCTTGGCTTGTGGGTGCGAGTGTGAATAGAAATATTTTAAAAAGCACAGATGAGATTGTACCTGGACAGTTTAGTGATAAATTTAAAGAGCTTCAAAATATTGATAAAATCGAAACAAATTCTTTTTCACTCGATCTAGGCTGGGGTGGGCAGTATATTTGGAATAACGTTTTCATCAATGGGTTAGTTACAATTGGTCTTGTTTATCAAGAGCAAAAGCTTTTTAATAAAGACTATAAGTCTTATAACGAGCCTGCTTCTAGTAATAATATCGAGCTAGGTTTTGGGTACAAACTCAAAAGAGGTTTAACTGGTTTGAGTGCAAAGTTTCAAACCTTTAATACAAAGTTAGCTGAGCAAGAGATTAATCAAAGCCGTACGAAATCCTATTTTTATTATCGGCACTTTTTTTAAAGAATTGACTCTATGTAGTTCCATAAATTGATTCGAGACTGTATGGAGTCTTGAGCTGTGGTCAAGGCTTCTTCCCATCTTTGTTTATCATCAGCACAGAGGATCTCTACCATTTTTAAGGCCATTGGTCCGTGAATTTCACCATCAAGTTCTATGTGGCGAGAAAGGTAGAAGTGAAATAAAGGAGCTTGTTCCTTAGAAATATTCATTTTATTAAGAAGTTCGCGAAACATATTGGGGATCATGTTTTCTCGTCCAAAACAAAAAGCAGCAGCCGCGATATGAGGTTTATGACTATTCAAAAAACCAAAGGTTTTTTGAACTCCGGCTTGAATTTCTAAAGGGAGATCAAAGCTATTCATTTGTTCTTGCAGATTAGTGCTAGTTATATTTTGAACGAAGCTAAAAGGTTTATCACTATTAGCACCAACCTCGGCCATGGCCAAGCAATACATTTCAAAGTGACTCATTGTTCTGCCATCTGGCAAATGGTCGGATTCTTCTTCTAGGACAATATCATTGATAAAATGAATGATATCTTTGTGCTCACGGGGCTTCCAAGGAGGAGCACTAGGAGCAAAATGATTTTGTAAGAATTTGACCAAACTCATAAAATCCCAAACAGAATAGACATGATTTTCCATGAAAATTTGTAGCTTATTATTGTCGTCTACTTTTTTATAGATATGATGTGAATTAAGTTTTTGATAGAGAGGGGTAAGCTCTTTTTTTATATGTTGGATCATCGTCATAATTTTTCCAAAAGCGAGGAATAAATCCTCGCTGTTAGTAGAGATTATATATTAAAGGAAAAAGGAGTATTAAGTTTTAGCAAGATTCCCTTTGCTGTAAGGTCGATATTTCTTTTTTGATATCTTCCTTCGTTGATCAGTGTTAAGTATTCTGCTTCAAGATTTATCTTCTTATGTAATTTAACGCCTATACCTAATTGATGTCCAATTCCTGCATCAATATTATCTTCAATAACACCAGAGCCAAACCATTTTCCATAGTTGAGACCTCCGTAAACATAAGCTTGTGGTGTTAGTCCGTAAGTTGCATTTGCAGCTATTCGCATATTTCTTAGGTCAGCATCATAAATATTATTATCAATGGAAACATCCTGATAAGTAGCATAGATGGAGTGCCCAAAACTCTTTGTTCTTATCTCTTCATGTCCAAGATGAAGTTGAATTTTAGTGTTACTACCTTCGTTATTGGAATTGTCTAAGCCTGTGTCTCTAACTCTTAAGTTGGTCTCTAAAGAGCCTTGGGCAATACCAACTCTAAAACCATCATTTAGTTTTTTTAACCAGTTTTTGACAGGGACTCTAATATCAAAGTTTGATCTGTTAGATTGTGTTGTCGCTGCCAAACTGCTTAATGTTAAAAATGTTAGAGTTATTGTTAAAGCTAGTTTTTTCATTAATATTTCTCCCTTGAGTTTATTGTTTTTTTGCTTAATTATTTAGCCACAAAGTTACAAATTTTTCCTGGCACGTAGATCTCTTTTACAATCGTTTTACCTTCTAAAAGTTTAGCTATTTTTTCATGTTCCTTCGCTTGCTTAAGAAAGTCATCTTTTGAGATATCAGCAGGAACATCAATTGTAGTCTTTGTTTTTCCCATAATTTGAATGGCCATTGTTATAAGATCATCTTTTGCAAGCTCTTCATTATAATCTGGCCAGCTTTCATAACTTAAGGAATCTGTATGACCAGTTATTTGCCAAATTTCTTCAGCTGCGTGAGGAGCTAAAGGGGCTAGAATAAGAGCAAAAATTGCAGCAGTTTCTTTAGAGAACTTTTTTTCTTTTGCACAATGATTGGTAAAAATCATGAGTGCTGAAACGGCAGTATTAAACTTCATCTCTTCAATATCATGAGTTACTTTTTTTATCGTCTTATGCAGAAGTTTTGTCGTTTCTTCACTATCTTGTGTATAAAGAGATGTGTCTGCAAAAGTTCTAAAGGCTTTAGATAAAAATCCATAAACACCTTTTACACCGTTCATGGACCAAGGCTTGGTTTTTTCTAATGGGCCCATAAACATTTCATAAACTCTGAGAGTATCAGCACCAAAGTCCTTCACAATATCATCGGGATTGATGACGTTGCCTCGAGACTTACTCATTTTCTCTCCATCGGTGCCTAGGATCATTCCTTGATTGACAAGTTTTTTAAAAGGCTCTTTCGTAGAGACAAGGCCAAGATCATAAAGAACTTTATGCCAAAACCGTGCATAAAGTAGGTGCATTACTGCATGTTCCATTCCGCCGACATATAAATCTACTGGCATCCAGTACTTCTCTAAATCCTCATCCCAAGGTTGATCAGGATTTTTAGGGTCGATATAACGTAAATAATACCAGCAAGAACCGGCCCATTGAGGCATGGTGTTTGTTTCTCTTCTTACTTTTTTGCCGCTAATAGGGTCATCAAAATAAAGCCATTCATCGATGGTGGCCAAGGGAGATTCACCAGTTCCTGAAGGCTCGTATTTTTCAACTTCTGGAAGTTCAACTGGTAGCTCATTTTCTTGTAGGCATCTAACGACTTTTCCGGTTTCAGCATCTTTTAAGATAGGAAAGGGATCTCCCCAATATCTTTGTCTAGAGAAAAGCCAGTCACGAATTTTGTAATTAATTTTTTTCTTACCAATATTGTTTTGCTCTAGAAACTCAATCATTTTCTTTATGGCACTTGCTTTATTAAGTCCATTTAAAAAATCTGAATTGATCAGTGTTCCATCTTCAGTATGAGCTGATTCTGAAATATCACCTCCGTCTAAAACTTGCAGGATTTCAAGATCAAACTTTTTCGCAAACTCATAATCTCTTTGGTCGTGAGCAGGTACGGCCATAATTGCACCAGTACCATACGTCGCGAGAATATAATCAGAAATAAAAATAGGAATTCTCTTCTTGTTTACAGGGTTTAGGGCGTAGGCTCCAGTAAAAACTCCAGTTTTATTTTTATTGAGTTCAGTTCTTTCAAGGTCTGATTTTTTAGCGGCTTCTTTTTGGTAATCCTCTATATGTTTTTTTTGTTCAGGGGTTGTCAGGGTGGCTACAAGCTTGTGCTCCGGAGCTAAAACCATGTAAGTCGCACCAAACAAAGTGTCTGGCCTTGTCGTAAAAACATCGATCTTTTCGTTATGCTCATCAACTTGAAAGGAAACTTCAGCACCTTCTGATTTTCCAATCCAGTTTCGTTGCATTTCCTTTACAGACTCCGGCCAATCCATCTCATCCAGATCTTCTAATAATTTATCTGCGTATTTAGTAATTTTAAGCATCCATTGTTTCATTGGCTTTTGAACTACGGGGTGTCCACCTACTTCCGACTTACCGTCGACTACTTCTTCATTGGCCAAAACAGTTTTAAGCTCAGGACACCAATTTACATTCATTTCATCTTCGTAGGCTAAGCCTTTGTTGTAGAGTTTAACGAAAATCCACTGGGTCCATTTATAATAATCGATATTTGATGTTGTAATTTCCCTATCCCAGTCATATGAAAAACCAAGCATTTTTAATTGTTTGGTAAAGGTCTTGATATTTTTTTCTGTTGTAATTTGTGGGTGTGTGCCAGTTTTTATGGCATAGTTTTCAGCTGGTAAGCCAAAGCTATCCCATCCCATAGGATGTAAGACATTAAAACCTTTCATTCTTTTGTACCTGGCCATAATATCCGTTGCGGTATACCCCTCTGGGTGTCCTACATGTAATCCAGACCCTGAGGGATAAGGAAACATATCTAAAACATAGTATTTTGGCTTTGAGCGATCTGTGTGAGTTTTAAAGGTTTTTTTCTCTTCCCAAAATTTTTGCCATTTTTTTTCAATATTATTGAATTTGTATTCCATCTTAATACTTCCTTTAAATTCCTTTAAGAGCTTAAAAACATAGCAAATAAGCGCTTATTTTGAAACATCATTTTCTGCAAATATTAAGAAATACTTCAGAGAGTTGAATCTCATCTTAATTTTTATGATTTAAGAGAGGGAGGATTCAGATTTATGCTAAAATTGGAAAAATTCAAACAACGGGGATATATGCTATTATCAATAGGTTTGATCGTTTTTTTAGGTGCTATTTCTCAATGGAGTGCTTGGAAGACAAAGATTCCTGTCATCATTTTTTTATTGGCGGTCGGCTTTTTAGCCGGACCTTTGTTGGGATGGTTAGATCCTGTGGAAGTGATGGGTCAGGAAGTTATTTTTTCTATCGTTGAAATTAGTGTTGCTTTAATTTTGTTTGATGGGGCGATGCAGTTAAAGTTTGCTGAGTTTAAAGAGGTTTTGTCGGGGCTTAAACGAATTTTGACTTTAGGTGTAATTATTCATTTTGTTTTAATTGTTTCTGCAGCTCAATTAATTATGGACGTATCTTTTGGATTTGCAGCTCTTTTAGGGGGGATTTTAATTGTAACGGGTCCAACAGTTATTATTCCAGCTTTGCGTGAAGCTAATATGAAACAAAACGTAGCTAGGTATTTAAAATGGGAAGGTATTTTAACTGATCCTGT
>LULL01000140.1_pt1 | contig 34577 bp, 36 predicted proteins | sample 728161 | NCBI WGS metagenome assembly LULL01 (sample SAMN03860290, study PRJNA289734) | marine metagenome | biome: seawater column; feature: ocean; material: water; isolation source: Red Sea water column Station 149 - depth 500m | place: Saudi Arabia: Red Sea | collected 2011-10-15 | depth 500 m
GGATCCCTCAAATTGACCAACAGCAGGACAATAATTATTCTGCATGAAACCATACATTCCAGTATATGGTGCTTCATCTAAGGACATTTGGTGTTGTTTTTTAAATTTACTCAAAACCGGAGCTGAGAACATGATACGATTCGTTTTTGCATTATCTGTTACTGGAAGAAAAAGTCCGGGCTCTGAAGTGCCAAGCCATTCGCCATAGATTTCAGGACTAAGCCAAAAAGCCATGAACTTGGATATCCCTTCCTGTTTTTCAGGATCATCAGTCATAACCATGAACGCATTTGAATAAGAAAGGGAAAAGCGTTCGCCACTTCCGTCTGAAGGAACAGGGATTGGAGCCGCACCCAAGTCGTTTGCTGTCAATCCTGAATCATTGATCCAAGCATTCATAAAAGCGTTTTTGAAGGTAATCATTGACGCTTTACCTGAAACGAGAGCCCCTTCCACTTCAGCCCAGGCATAAGATCCAATATCTGGAGGGCTGTACTTGGCAAGCTCTTTTAGGAAGGCGTATGCACTTACATTTTGAGGATTGTTAACGATTGGTTTGCAGTTGTCGTCAAAGATTTTCTTTCCTCCAAAAGCTCCCATCCATGTATAGATGGATTGTGTACCAGCCAGCGTGTCACTAGCTGGAAGAGCAAAACCATATTGCCCTTTGCTTGGTATAGTCAATTTCTTTGCTGCCGCAAGAACTTCTTCAGTGGTTTTTGGAGGATGAGGAATTCCAGCTTCTTCAAAATGCTTCTTGTTATACATCAGGAGTTCTAACATTCCAAAAGCTGGAATGGCCCAAATTTCTCCATCTGCACGATACTGGTCAACGTAAGCCCCTATAAATTTTACTTCTTTGGCAACCTTGTTGAAAACTCCTGTAGCAGGTTGCACCCCACCAGTCTGCCTAATGGCAGTAAAAAAAGCCGGTATAGCTTGCTGGAGGTCGACTCCAACCCCTGCTTCAACCTGTGCGGAAACACGTGAATAAGCCTCACCCCAACCTACTACATTCTGTTTCATTCTATATTGAGGATATTTTGCATTGAATTTGTCTACTACAACTTGCATGGCTTCCACTCGGCTGGGTGGCTGTTCCATGTGCTGCATGGTAAGTTGAATCGTTTTCGCTTGTACGTTAATGCCTAGCAGACCTGCAGCAAATGTCATACTGAAGATCTTCATTAAACGACAGAAGTTTCCATAAATTCGATTATCCATTTATTCCTCTATGATTAAGGTTAATAAAAAAACTGACAAAGCAGCCATATAAAACTCGCATACTAATTCAAAATATTACATTTGTCAAGAAAAAAATTCGGCATTGTTAAATTAGTATAGATACAAGTCCATCATTCCACTTCTGCATTAGAAGCATCACAGAATATTGGAGCATCAGCTTACTTTTACTATTTCCAATAGTCACTCATAACATGTTGGATGTTGTCTTTTGAGACATATTCCCAGAGCTTTTTCCCAGTTTCAGTTCCGCGGGAACCCAATACGCAGTGGAGAAATCGTTTCCCATGTCTATCAACAGCAATCCATATCCAGCAATAGTTTTTTTTGAACCGATAAAGGTGTGCAGTTCGTCCAACTCTACAACCTTAATATCTGACTGTGAACGAAGTTCGTGGACCGCAGATCCATAATTCTTAATCCAGTTGAAAACAGTAACGTGGCTGCATTTTAAAAAACGACCTATAGAACGAAATCCCAAGCCTTCAAGGTAGAGTTCCAGTGCTTGCCTTTTAATTTCTGGATTCTTACCTATATGTTTGACTGTATGCCTGTATCGACAACTCTTACATTGATAACGTTGCTTTCCTTTGACAATACCGTCTTTGACACAATGGTTTTGAAAGTTAGAAACGAAACAGTCTTTCGGCATTTCCTCCTTGAATTAGTTCCTGTTCCCCCTGACTTATGTCCGGAAGTAGTTTCCCAACTAGGTTCAACTGTTCTGCATAGCCGGGAATTACCATGGTCCAGGGGAAATCGGAGGCCCATAACAACCGTTCATATCCAAAGATTTTCAATAATCTTTGGGATACTGAAAGCATATCCGGGTAGGGATAAGGATCATGACTGAATGCATACTGCCCTGAAAAATGTACATATGTGTTCTTGTTCAAGGAAATTTTCTCGAGAAGATCCAAGGTTGGAGGAGGAATACTGACGTTGAAATGCGGTCGGGCATTCTTATCTATGGATAGATTATCGAGAGAGACCATGAATCCACAATGGTTAAAGACTGCTACCAATTCCGGAAACAATTTCAAAACCCTTTCAAACAACTCCACCTGAGGAGGTTCTGCATAAAACCATACTTTAAGTCCTCGCTCAGCCATTGCTTTAAATAATGGAAACATGGCGTATTTTTCTGGGTTGTCATCAGGGCTTGCTTGTTGATCGACATAACCTACACGGATTCCCTGGATGTTGCTTTCTTCAATTCGCTGGTCCAAATTGTCAGCTTGATTTGGTGCATCTTCGTCATAAATACCAACAGTTGCAAATTTACCTGGATACTCTTTTCTCAATTCTGAAATGTAATGATCCTCTGGACCAAGTGGTACAACTATAGCCTTATCCACTCCTGCCTTTTCCATTTCGACAATCAGTTCCTGTGCGAGCACCTCCCTGTCCTCATCTGCCAGTCCAGGATGAACTGGTCTTGGATAATGCTTTGAGTAAGCCTTGAAAAGATGCAGATGTGAATCGATGACGTTCATATTTTTTCTCGTGTGTAGTTTCTAACAGGCAGATACCCCATTATAAATCATTTTTTATGCATAACTTTGATCTTTTGACCCAACAAATATTTTTACATAAATCATTAGAATCAGATCTTGACAAGAAGTAGATTCCTGAACAGGTCCAATTCTATTCTTTTCTGTTCCTCCAGACCAGCGATAGTTTCTATATTTGGTATTGACCCTTTCAAATCAACGAAGATATTTCAAGTTATTGTCATATGGAAAGGAATACATATCAGCCAAATTAACTGGTATACTGAAATTACAGCAAATGATTCCAGAAATATTTTTATAAAATTATCTAAATGACGGAAACTGATTTTCAAAAGCAAGAAAAACTTCTCAATAAAGCCTTGATTATCTGTAATGGCAATCCTCCACCAGAAAGCTTACTCAGCCAATTATGGGAAAAAACTACATACCGTGTCGCTGCTGATGGAGGCGCAAACCAGCTGCTCAGAAACAATTATACACCAGATGCTGTAGTTGGCGATTTTGATTCACTTAAGCCGGAGACGCGGGAGAAAGATCATTTTCTCTCCGGCTTGGAAATTCTTTTCAAATATTCTGAACAAGCACGTCTAATAACATGGACTCCCTTGGAGCGCCTGGAATTTATACAGCAGTCCTGGGAGGAAAATATTGCTCCCGGAACAACACTTTCTCTTCTCCCTGTTTTCGGAGGTGCCCAAGGTGTTGTCACACAAGGATTAAAATTTTCATTGAATAATCAGGATTTAATCCCAGGAGGAATACCTTCCGGAGTTTCAAATATAGTGGTTTCAAATCCTGTCTCAATTAAACTCAAATCGGGACGGTTATTACTTGTGGTTCAACACACAGAAACGTATTCATGAGCACCTTCATCAAATCAAAGTCAGTATAATCGTCAAAGTAACAATACTATAAAGAGTAGAAAAAAGAACGGTTGTTGTTACAAATTCAGGTATAAGTTTATACTCCAGTGCAATTATAGAGGCAAGCACAGCTGCGGGCATAGCAGCTTGCAGAATCCCCGTGTCCCTCTCAATCCCCTCAAGTCCAAAAAATGGTATCAAAATAATTGCCAATACGGGCCCTCCAATTAAACGCACTGTACTGGCAGCAAAAACATTAAAGTTAATTTTTATTTTGGCAATCTCTGCCATTTGCACACCAAGTGTGACAAGCATCACTGGGATCATAGCCTGTCCAAGTAATCCACTCATTCTTGACAGAAAAATCGGTACCCCAACACCTGACAAATTGAATGCCAAAGCTGGGATCACCGCTAGTAAGGCTGGAGTTTTAAATACAGAAAAAACTGCCGCCATTCCTCCACTTCTGGCCCAACTTGCCACACCCACACAAATCACGAAAGAAATAAAAATTGTTGCCAAAAAATAAATAGTAGCAGGAATCCGAGCTATCTCTCCAAACCTGAATTCGATTAAAGGCAGCCCAAAATTGCCTACATTGCCAAATGTTGCAATCAGTACAAATGCAGCAGTTATTTCCCTGGACTGCCGGAGTGCTTTGCCAACTAAAAAGCCCAATAATGCAACCGCCACCTGTGCCACCAATGTAAATCCAAGCATCATCATGGCTAATTCTGCTGCTATTTGGGCTTCGCTGATGATATTGAAAACAAAAGCAGGAACAAAAACAAAATAAGCAATTTTAGAAAGAGACCGTGCTTCAATTTTCAATAACGGACCTGTGAAATAACCTATGGCAACAAGGATAAAGACAGGAGTTACAACATTTAGAAAAACTAATAAAAGTGCCCCAGTATTTCCTGAAAAATCAGCTATATTCATATAGTCCTGAATGTATCGTCTGAATTAAATTATAAAATAATTACAAAAATGATTTATCTGGAAATTCACATTCATCAGCAATCACACAATTCGCGCATTCAGGTTTGCGTGACTTACAAACATAACGTCCGTGCAGAATGAGTAAATGGTGAGCATCTTTTTTCCATTTTGAAGGAATAACCGACATCAGTCTGTTTTCAACTTCCAGGACTGTTTTTCCGTGCGCAATCCCAGTACGGTTTGAAATCCGGAAAACGTGAGTATCCACCGCAATAACAGGTTTGCCAAATGCTGTGTTTAAAATTACATTCGCCGTTTTACGTCCTACTCCAGGCAGTGCTTCCAAATCTTCCCTGTTTTGTGGAACCTTACCCTGATGTTTTTTCACAAGCTCACCACATGCTGCGGCAATATTTTTTGATTTTGTTGGTGCAAGCCCGATACTTTTGATGTATGTAATTATCTCTTCTGCTCCTGCTTTTTGCATTTTTTCAGGCGTAGGAAAAGCCGAAAACAATTCCGGAGTGACTTTGTTCACTGAAACATCAGTGGCTTGAGCACTTAGAATTACTGAAATTAATAACTCAAATGGATTACCGTGTAAAAGCTCGGTTACAGGTTTGGGAATTGAGTCATTCAATTTCTTGAACAGAATGTCAATTGTTTTAGAATTCATGAACGATAGATTTGATTACTGCTTTGAAAATTCATATTTAACTGATTAATGACTTGGATTTAAAACATGGTTTTGTATAAAAATTAGTCACGTGTGCAATTCCTTGCCTGACTGTGTCATCCAGGTTAATCACTAAAGTACAACCACTTTTCCAAAATTATTGAACAGTTCCTGATTTAAGTTAAATTGACAATGAACAATAAAAAAATGACAATGTTCTTAAATATATGACTGTATAAAACTGATCGCTGTCTTTCAGCATGAATTTTTTAGCATAGATACTTTCATCATGAAACAAAGTAGTTTCCTGCCGCTCCGGATTGCTGTGCTTGTAGCTTCCGATACTCGTAACGAAACAACGGACACTTCCGGAAAGATACTTGTGGAACGTCTCACAAAAGCCGGTCACACACTTGCGGAAAAATGTATTGTTGCTGATAACGTTTATCAGATTCGTGCAGTATTATCGCGCTGGATAGCGGATCCTGACGTTGATATTGTAATTACATCCGGGGGCACCGGCCTCACCGGTCGTGACGGTACTCCTGAAGCAGCGACTGTCTTATTTGACAAGGAAATTGAAGGATTTGGAGAATTGTTCCGCTGGGTATCATATGAAGAAATTGCCACCTCCACAATACAATCCCGTGTAACAGCGGGAGTCGCAAACGGAACCTATATTTTCTGTCTCCCTGGATCTTCAGGAGCCTGCCGCACAGGTTGGGACAAAATTTTAGCAACACAGCTCGACATACGCAACAGTCCGTGCAACTTTGCAGAGTTGCTTCCAAGATTAACTGAAAAATAAATTCTCAGCAAAATTTTAGAAATCCATTTTTCTGCAAATCTGTCCTCAGGCAATTTGAATAATCAATTTGCAGCTTTGCTTTTCACTGCTTGTTCTGCAATGAATTGCTTTACTACAGGAACAAGACTCCCCATACCATCTTCCATTGGACATAACACAGGTAATCCTAGCTGTGCTTCAAGATTTTTTTGCTCAGTCCGTAATTCAGCTTTTGTGAGATTATAGCTATTAAGTGTTACAGCCAATGTTTTGGAACCATAAAGACGAATCAATTCCAGCTCCTCTTCTATCGCGGGAATGGGCCAAAGATTCCGCTCTTCGTCAGCCAAAAAATATTTCTGTTTTGGTGCATATTGTAAAATCACGCCTTTTGCCTGTGCACTGCAAAGATATTCTGAACCGCATGGTCCAGAAGGGTTTCTTAATGAAGATTGGCCTTCCAATAAAATCAAATCTGGTTGTTCCTCCTGATCACAGCGAATAATGGCAGATTCAAGTTCCCCACTGACAAAATCATTGAGAGTTGAATCCAGAATAAAACCATAGCGACCGCCCTGCAATTTGCCCGTCTGTCCGGTGTAAATCATTTCAGTGCGAATACCTGCCTCATTGCATGCATCCCTGAGCCAAAGACTGGTGGTGCGTTTGCCTATGGCACAGTCTGTACCAAACATAGCAATTCTGGGAGCACGAACATCCAAAATATTTCCAGTCCAAAACGCATGATCTTTTGCCTGCTTAGGTTTCCGTATGTCATGTAATTCAGCCTGAAAATTCTCAGCAGTCCGCACTAATTCCTGGTCATCGCTCAGATAGTGGTGCAGACCGTTGACGATATGCATCCCGTATGAAAGTGCTTCCAGCAACTCCTTGCGAAGCTCATCCGGAATGATTCCTCCTGGGGTAGCAACTCCTATAATTGCATGTAATCCTCGCCCGCATTTTCCCGAAGCAACGTTCAATTCAGTACTTCGATCCATAAGAAAATCGCTGATTGCAGCATGAACAGGAATCTTAAGATGTTTCCCTGTTACAATTTCACCGGCATCCTGTCCTGCATAATTATGATCAATAACTGCAAGAATCTCGTACTTTGCAGAATGTCTGATTAGCCCAAAAGCAGTTTTCGCATTGCGTGGATTAAACATTCCACTGGTGAGAATAATAGCAGGTTCATTCAAAGCGGCCTCATTTTGTAAAAGATTCAGGATTTATTGTTTCCGTATTTTGATAAGCATTAAGGTTAAAAAGATCCTCATTTAAGATGGTCTTTCTAATAAATTACAATACCTGCCAAAGTCAAACCATCCTCTCTGACTTCGTAAGCAATTCCAACAAAAGCGCTCAGTAGCATACATTATAAATTGTTTCCCTGATGTATCAATTATTACTGGAAATTCACTTCCGGATGACCAAGTGAATCTCACCTGCCATTAAAGACTGAATGAAGATGTATCCGGAAGATAATTGTTGTTGAATATTTCTATTTTTGTAACACATTTTGTCAAGCACAAGAGAAAAAATTATATAAGCGGAATCATTACCAACATTTCTTCTACAAAAGAAATAAGTAAATCCTCAAGTTATGATAGGTAAAAAATACGAGAAAAACATTAATACTCGAATCATATTCTGAAAAAGAACTTGAAAACTTATAGAAGTTCAGTTAAAAATGGTTGGTTAATTCATATTCGACAAAGAAAACTGGAAACTGATTGTCAAAGGGTGTTGGCAACAGTACATTTTCTTTATGATTCACCATGAAGCCTTTTTGTCCGGATCACCCACGGACACATAACCAAGCCATTTAAAAGGAGAAATTATGGCTGTCATTTCAATGAAAACCTTTCTAGAAGCCGGAGTCCACTTTGGGCACCAGACAAAACGCTGGCATCCCAACATGGCTCAATACATCTACGGGATAAAAAACGGGGTGCATGTCATAGATTTGCGCCAAACCTTATCAAAACTCAAAGTAGCCTATGAGTATGTGAAAGTATCTGCTGCAGAAGGACGAGTACCTCTCTTTGTCGGCACAAAGACTCAAATACAACGCATTGTAAAAGAAGAAGCTGACCGTTGCGGCAGTCCATACATCAATTTTCGTTGGCTGGGTGGGCTCCTGACAAACTTTGGTACAGTTAAACAGTCCATTGCTCGAATGAAAACCTTTGAAGAAATAGCGGGCGAAGATGGCAGCTACGAAGGGGTTATCAAAAAAGAAGCACTCATGATGGAGCGTAAGCGCGTGAAACTGGAACGTTCCCTGGGAGGAGTGCGAAATATGAAAAGCGTCCCCTCAATACTTTTTATCACAGATTGTCACAAAGAACAGCTTGCGTTGAAAGAAGCGCAAAAGCTGGGTATTCCTGTTATTGGCGTTGCTGATACAAACTGTGATCCCACCGGTATCGACTTTGTTATTCCAGGAAACGATGATTCCCCGCGAGCGGTTGCATTATACGCCAATGTTATTTCCACTGCAGTAATGGAGGGGTTGGCTGAATATAAGCAAAGCAGAATTCAAACCCCTCCTGTAGATAAGTCACCTGCAAAAAAACTTAAATCAAAAGCATCGGTTTCTGACAAAAAAGAAGTTGATGCAGATGTGAAAAGTCAGCAGACTGATCTAAAAGAAACTGCTACGGAAATTAAGCCGTCTGCAAAAAAACCAAAAGGAAAAGCCGAAGATTCTGACAAGAAAGAAAATGCTGATGACAAACAAAAACAGCAGACAGAATCAAAAGAAAAATCTGCTGAAATAAAAGCTGAAACTGATGCAAAGAAGGTTGCTGAGGAAAAAACCGCAGCTGAGGAAAAGAAGGTTGCTGAGGAAAAAACCGCAGCTGAGGAAAAGAAAGCTCCTGCTGTAAAGCCCAAATCTAAACTAAAAGCAAAAGCATCTGTTAAAACAGCTGAAGCTAAAGCAGAAAAGCCGACACTAAAAACAAAAAAACCACCAAAAAAGGAAGCTGTAAAAACAGATAAGCCAGTAGAAATTTCTCCAGCTGCTGAGGCAAAGAAAACGGCATCAACAAAAGCTAAAAAAGTTGAAGAGACTGAAACTGAAAAATAGCCTGAATCTTTCAGGACATTTTTATTTTTTTCAGAAAACCAAATAACCTAATAAAGCTATCATAAAAATAAATGCAAAAGACAACAATTACAGCATCAGCAGTAAAAGAGCTAAGAGAAATTACTGGGGTAGCAATGATGGATTGCAAAAAAGCCCTGGTTGAAACAAATGGTAATGTTGAAGAAGCAAAAGACTTCTTGCGAAAAAAAGGACAAGCAAAGGCATTAAAAAAATCAACTCGCGAGACGAGTGAAGGTGCGGTTAGCTTTTCAACAAGTGAGGATGGAAAATCTGCCGGCTTGGTCAAAGTTGCTTGTGAAACTGATTTTGTGGCCAGAAATGATAAATTTCAGGCTTTCATCAAAAAACTTGCAGAACAAGTTGCCGAGCAAGGCGAGAATGATGTTTTAAAACAGAACTTAGTTGATGGACAAGGTGATGTTGAAGGCATGATGACTGATACCATTGCTGAATTGGGCGAAAACATGCAAATTCTCAACAGTAGAAAATTTGAAATAAAACATGGTTCAATTGGTGGTTATATACACAGCAATGGCAAAATAGGGGTTGCAGTCCCACTTGAAACAGATCAGCCTTGTGAAGATGAACGTCTGAAAACACTGGCCCGCGACATTGCCATGCATATAGCGGCATTTCACGCTGAAGCTGTCAAAGAAGATCAGGTTTCTGAGGAAGTGCTTGACAAAGAAAAAGAAGTTTTTAGTGCCCAGGCCAGAGAATCCGGAAAGCCTGACAACATCATTGAAAAAATGATAGAAGGGCGTTTAATAAAATTCATCAAAGAAATATGTGTGGAAAGCCAGCCTTTTGTGAAAGATCCGCAGATTTCAGTAAGCCAGATGGTTCAGAATACCGCAAATGAGCTAGGCGTTAATATCAATTTTGACAGATTTGAAAAATACCAGTTCTAAACTGCTTGCATGACCCCAAAATACAAACGTATCCTGCTGAAATTGAGCGGTGAAACTCTGGGAGGAGATCGAGGTACCGGGTTTGAGTATGATACAATTAGAGGGCTTGCCGAAAGTGTGATTGCCGTACATAATCTTGATGTAGAAGTTGGGATTGTAGTCGGCGGTGGCAACATTTTTCGTGGCTCTAAGTCCACTGATGGCAATGTAGGACGGGTAGCAGGTGATCATATGGGAATGCTGGCCACTGTGATCAACAGTATTTGTCTTCAGGAAATGCTGGAACAGAGAGGCGTCTTAACCCGTGTCTTGTCTGCAATCGAGCTGAACGCAATCGCTGAACCTTATATCAAGCGCAGAGCTGATCGTCATCTGGAAAAAAAACGGGTAGTAATTTTCGCGGCTGGAACAGGGAATCCATTTTTTACCACTGATACGGCTGCGGTTCTTCGCGCGTCAGAAGTTGGTGCGGAAATTGTCATTAAGGCAACAAAAACTAATGGCGTATATGACAAAGACCCGATAACTCACTCAGATGCTGTTCGTTACACAAACTTAAATTATGATGAAGTTCTTAATAAAAATCTGCAGGTAATGGATGCTACTGCAATTGCTTTTTGTCGGGATAACAAACTGCCAATTTTGGTGCTTGATTACAGGGAATCTGAAACAATCCTCAAAGCAGTTTGCGGTGAATCAGTCGGAACATTGATCAACTAACAGAGATGTCACTGGAAAAAACACAGGAAGTTGAAGAATTAGTGGAACTGATGATGGACAGTACAATTGAGAGTCTCAAGCGGGATCTCAGTGGTATTCATGCCGGTCGTGTTTCTCCTGCAATGCTGGACAACATCAAGGTAGATTATTACGGATCCCCTACACCAATTAATCAGGTGGCAAACATATCCACTCCGGAACCTCAGATGTTAGCCATAAGTCCATGGGAAAAAAAGATGATCAAGGAAATAGAACGAAGCTTGCAGGCCGCAAACCTCGGTTTCAGTATTTCTAATGATGGAAATCTCATCCGTGCGGTGACTCCTCCCTTTACCGAGGAGAGACGTAAAGATTATGTTAAGCAGATTAAAAAAATAGGGGAAGATTCAAAGATTGCCGTACGTAATGCACGGAGGGAAGGAAATGATCAATTGAAGCAGATGGAGAAAGATAAGCTTATATCCCAGGATGAAGAAAAAATGGCACAGGAACATGTTCAGAAAATAACTGATAAGCATACTCACATGGTGGATGAGTTAATTGCTGCAAAGGAAAAAGAACTTATGACACTTTAGGAAAAAAATGCTGGCTGCACTTCTGCACTCTATTTGGCAATATCAGGTTTTTAAATCTGTCGTATTTCGAGGCGGAATGGCATTTTTGACAGCATATTTTCTAATTGTGTGGTTGATGCCCTATGTAATCCGAGTTTTCCGTAAAAAGGGAATTACTTCAGATTTCATTACTACACCTGCGGATTTAAAGCCTTATACCGGAGCACCTCCAATAATGGGGGGTATCGTGTTGATTTTGGGCATTTTAATTGGAGCAATTCTCTGGTGCAATCCAAATCAATATGTTGTTGCTCTTATGCTGATAATGCTTTCTTTTGGTATTATCGGCGCGGTAGATGATGTGGCAAAAGTTCTCAATAAGCGGCGTGTTGAGTCAGGACGTGAGGCCCGAAAAACATATAGCGAAAAAGCAGACGGAATCAGTGGAAAATGGAGACTTGCTGCACAATTTGCAGTTTCACTGCTGATAGTAACAGGCTTATATTTGTATGTAGATATTGACGGCCATTTGGTGGTGCCGCTCGTTCCGTTGAAAACTGCGTATCCTTACCTGCCTAAATATTTGTTTATTCCGCTGATGACCATCATCATCGTTGGCGGCGCAAATGCCGTTAACCTGACAGATGGTATGGATTCACTGGCAACTGTGCCTTTGATGACTTGTGCCATGTTTGTTGGAATTGTTGCCTATATTGGTGGGGACACGGAATTTGCGGCAAAACTGAAAATACCTAGTCTTTCGCATGACATCAAGGAGTTGGCAGTTTTGTCTTCATTAATAATTAGTGCCGGTATTGCCTTTCTTAAATACAATTCTCCTCCGGCATTGATATATATGGGGGACATGGGCGCGCTTGCATTGGGAAGCATGGTTTCTGCCATGTTTATTTTTGTAAAAGCAGAGCTGTTTTTGCCGATTGTTGGCGGAGTTTTTGTGTTCTCAGTTCTCTCCTCTATTATACAACGCTCATTTTTCAGATTTATATTATGGAGGAAAGGACGGAAAAAAGCTGAGAGGTATCGCTTTTTTTTGCGCTCTCCATATCACCACCACTTGCAACGCCTGTGGACCTATTCAGAAAAGGAGCAGGATATAGTATCAGTTTGGGTCATTTTGCTGAATAAGCTGGGTATTGATCCTGTTCCGGAAGAGAATAAACTTCTGACCCCTCAGGAAGTAAACAGCAGGGTTATTTGGCATATGCATCTTAAATCAATATGGCTGTTTGTGCTTACAATGATCATTTATTTTAAAGTCCGCTGAAATATTCCAGAAATTAAATCAGTTAATGATTAGTATTATTGTTCAGATGTACCTTTAAATTGTTATAAAAAACTTTAAAACAATGCCTCAATTTATTATCACTTATTTCGGCGGAAATAAGCCGTCCAGCCCGGAGGAAGGCAAGCAACAAATGTCTGAGTATAAATCATGGTTATCTTCATTAGGAAACTCAGTAGTGAGTCCTGCTAATCCACTTAAAGATACAAAAACAATTAATTCCGATGGTACTGTAACTGATAGTTGTGCATCATCAATGTCTGGTTACACAATTATTGAAGTTGACACAATTGATAAAGCAGTATCTATATCAAAAGAATGTCCTTTTCTCAAAACGGGTGGAACACTGGAAGTTTCAGAATTAATACCGATGCCAAATTTATCCTGATTGAAACGGCAAAACTTAAATATCAGTACAGCCCCAAGCAATTGAGTGAAAAAAGCGTTTACTCCTTTACTGAAAGCATGAAGCTTAATCGATGATACGACAGGAAAACATCAAATAACATTATGAATTTAAAAGGAAAAACAGCACTAATTACTGGAGCCGGAAGAGGAATAGGCAAAACCATTGCAGTCAAATTAGCAGAGTCCGGCTCTGATATCGCGGTTGCTGATATGAATCCTGTCAGTGATGATGTACTTAGCGAAATTGAAAAAAATGGTAGTAAGTGTCTGACTTTTCAGGTAGATGTTACTGACGTGGAGTCAGTTGATTCGATGGTGAAGCAGATTATCGATGCCGTCGGAGGCATACATATTTTAGTGAATAATGCAGGCATCACTCAGGACAATCTGTTTATGCGCATGAAACCCGAACAGTGGTCACAGGTTATTGATGTCAACCTCAACGGAGTGTTCCATGTGACAAAAGCTGTAATCCGGACAATGGTCAAACAGCATTCCGGAAAAATTATCAACATTTCTTCTGTAGTTGGTTTTTCAGGAAATCCCGGACAAGTCAATTACAGTTCAACCAAATCAGCTCTGCTCGGATTCACAAAATCTCTCTCTCGAGAAGTTGGCACACGCGGTATTACCGTAAATGCTGTGGCCCCAGGATTTATCAATACCGCAATGACACAAGCTCTTAATGAAAGTCAGCAGGAAGCAATTCTAAATCAAATTCCTTTGGGGCGTATGGGAGAGGCGGAGGATATTGCCAATGCTGTTGCTTTTTTAGCCTCTGATGAGGCCTCGTACATTACCGGAACGGTGCTTCATGTGAACGGCGGAATGTACTAAACTCTAAATTGAAGATCAAAATAATTGACTTTTATTTTTGTTTCTGACAATAAAAGTAGGCCCAATAAATTATTTTCAACCCTTTAACCAAACAATAATATGGAAGAAATACAATCAAAAGTTATCCAAATTATCAGTGAACAATTAGGCAAAGACGAGTCAGAGATTCAAATGAACTCTCATTTTATAGAAGATTTGGACGCAGATTCACTCGACACGGTAGAATTGGTGATGGCGCTTGAAGAAGAATTTGAAATAGATATCCCTGATGAAGCCGCTGAAAAAATCAGCACAGTCCAATCTGCCGTAGATTTTATAGTGGAAGCCAAAGCCTGAGCTTTGGGGCAAAACTTCATTCGGTTTTGATTCAATAAAAAGTGCCGGCGGTGTTATCGCTGCACGTTGTCATTCTAAAAAAGTATGGGAAATCGTGTTGTTGTTACGGGGCTTGGTTGCATATCTCCCCTAGGAAATGATGTCCCCACATCCTGGGATGCTTGCTCAAACGGGCAGTCCGGAATAGATAGGATCACTCATTTTGATCCTGAAGCACTTCGCTGCCAGATTGCAGGAGAGGTAAAGAATTTTCAGTTACCTGACATTATTCCCCCCAAAGAAGCGAAAAAAATGGACTTGTTTATTCAGTACTCCATTCAAGCCACACAGGAAGCATTGCTTGACGCAAATTTGGAGATTACTGAAGACCTGGAGGAAGAAATTGGTGTGTCAATGGGAGTAGGCATTGGCGGGCTGGGTTGTATAGAACGATACTCCAGAATTATCGAAGAGCATGGACCAAAACGCGTCAGCCCTTTTTTCATTCCCATGACCTTAAGTAACCTTGCTCCAGGATATGTCTCCCTCCTATTTCGTGCAAAAAGCTACACTGCCTGTTCCGTTTCAGCCTGTACATCTTCTAATCATGCAATAGGCACCGCTGCTCGAACTATTGAGCGTGGTGACGCAAAAGCAGTAATTGCGGGAGGAGCAGAATCAAGTGTGACTCCATTGGGTATTGCAGGCTTTGCGGCCATGCATGCATTGAGTACTCGAAATGATGATCCGCAGAGGGCAAGCCGTCCTTATGACAGGGACCGTGACGGATTTATTATGGGAGAAGGTTCAGGAATGATGATTTTAGAGGATTATGAGTTTGCAAAATCAAGAGGCGCCAGGATTTATTGTGAAATTACCGGTTATGGATTTAGTTCTGACGCACATCACATAACCGCGCCTTCCAAAGAAGGACCCGCAAGAGCAATGAAAATGACTCTTAAAGACTCAGGATTGGCTGCGGAAGAAATTGACTACATAAATGCTCATGGTACCTCAACACCTGCTGGCGACCTGAATGAGCTAAAAGCAATAAAAATGGCACTTGGAGAAAAGGCCGCAAATCAACTTTCCATAAGTTCAACCAAATCCATGACCGGTCATCTTCTGGGTGCAGCGGCAGCAATTGAGGCAATTTTCTCCATCAAAGCATTGCACCATAATTATGTTCCGCCCACCATCAATATTGAGAATCTTGATCCGGAATGTGATTTAGATGTAACACCAAACCAAGGGAAATCCAGAGATTTACGCGTGGCCATGTCTAATGCCTTCGGATTTGGTGGTACAAATGCGTCAGTGATATTTCAGAAAATCGACTGAGAATATTATTCCAGGAAATCCCACTTGAGGCATTTGGGATGAAAACCATTCAGAATTTTGAATTTCAATTCAAATTTTTTTCAGGATGACTGAAAGTACATGAGCAGCACTGAATATCTTGTTGACCGCAGAGAACTGCAATTTGTTGTAAACGAAACTTTACAAGCCGGAAAAATATGTGAACTTCCTGATTTTGCTGAGTTTGATGAAGAGATGTTTACAATGATCATCAATGAAGCCAGCACTTTTGCTGAACAAGTTCTTGCTCCCATCAACCAAAATGGTGACCGCCAAGGCTGCAGAGTTGAGAATGGCGCTGTGGTGACACCGGACGGTTTTGCTGATGCCTGGAAAAAGCTGGGAGAGGGAGGATGGTTGAGTATGAGTTTACCCACTGAATATGGAGGGCAGGGCATTCCTGAAGTAATTGCTGTGATCGGAAAAGAAACCCAAATGGCAGCTAACCAGGGATTTACCGTTGGTGCTTCGCTCACAACAGGTGCGGCAAATCTGATTTACAATTTTGGTTCAGATGTGCAGAAAAACGATTTTTGCCGAAAAATGTTCGGTGGCGAGTGGGCCGGTACAATGTGTTTGACTGAACCTCATGCCGGAAGCGCTGTAGGTGATGTCATCACCAGTGCTACAAGGCAGGAAGATGGACATTACCTGATCAAGGGCACCAAACAATTTATCACTAATGGCGACCACGACATGTCGGACAACATTGTCCACCTGTTGCTGGCCCGTACTCCAGACTCTCAGCAAGGTACTAAAGGCATCAGTCTTTTTATTGTTCCCAAAATACGGCTGGACGGTGTGCCAAATGATATAAAATTAGTCAGTATTGAACATAAAATGGGGATTAACGGATCCCCAACCTGCTTACTCTCATTTGGAGATAACGACGACTGCCATGGTTATTTGCTGGAAGCAGAAAACATGGGAATGGAACAAATGTTCAAACTCATGAATGAAGCTCGTTTGCTGGTGGGTTTGCAGGGACTTGCGGGAGCAAGTGCCGCTGTGCAAAACGCCTGGGACTATGCCAAAGAGCGTACACAAGGTCCATCTTCAATTCATCCCGGAAAGAAAGCGCCAATCATCGAATTCCCTGATGTACGCAGGATGCTGATGCATATGAAGGCTGTTACAGAAGGACTTCGAGCGCTGATGTATACAGCTGCATGGTACACAGATATGGCAAATCATGGACCTGAAGATGATCGTGAAAAATATCAGGATTTGCTTGATCTGCATATTCCTGTTTGCAAAGCATTTGGTACAGATCAGGGTTTTGATGTGGCAAGAATAGGCATCCAGGTATTAGGAGGGGTAGGTTTTACAAAAGATTTCCCGCTTGAACAAAATATACGTGATCAGAAAATTGCATCAATCTATGAAGGGACAAACGGAATTCAGGCACTGGATCTGGTTGGGCGTAAATTCACCGTCAAAAATGGTCAGCTGCTGAAGACTCTCGAAGAAGAGTTAAGCTGGTTTGATAACCGCAACTTGGAAGGTGAGCTCAATGGGTGGGTTGCCGAGTGGAAAAATTATCGGGCAGTTTTGATGGAAAGCATTGACTGTATGAAAAAAATTGGAGAAGCAAAGGGACAAGACGGTTACTTACTTTATGCCTCAAACATGATGGAGTTAATTGGTGATGTGCTCTGCTGTTTCCACCTGCTCAAACAAGCAGAGACTGCACAGCAAAAATGGAATACCATGCTTTCCGTGGTATCCTCTCAGGATGAATTACTTGAGGAAAATGAAGAAGCACAATTTTATTGGAATAAGCTGCGGACAATTGAATTTTATGTGTGGAGTATTTTACCTCGGACTCTATCAAACGCAAAAACAATTAAAAACGCGAACCTCTCCCCACTGAATGCTTGTTTGTAATTGAAAAAAAACTGTGCCTCCCTGTCGGAAAATAGACAATAAACCGTCTGTAATACCTCCCTCTTCACCAAACATACTGTAAACTTTCATTCTTTGTCCAAAGTATTTGATTTTCAGAATACTCACCAATAATACAGATCCAACTTTGAACCTCCACTTTGTCACCTCTAATCCCAATAAACTCAGCGAATTATCAGAACTTCTGGAGTGTGATTTAGCTTCGTTTGCTCTTGATTTGCAGGAAATCCAGACAACTGATCTGCATCAACTGGTAAAATACAAACTTCAGCAGGCATACGAGCATGTTCAGGCGCCGGTAATAGTTGAAGATACCTCACTCTATTTTGAAGCATGGAATGAGCTCCCAGGGCCTCTGGTCAAGTGGTTTCTAAAGAACCTTGGTTTGTCCGGACTGGTACGTGCTTTAGCTGAGTTTAACAACAACACAGCCAAGGCGGTCTGTTGTCTGGGATTCACAACAGACGGGGAAAAAATAAACCTGTTTGAAGGTAAAGTAGAAGGGGTTATTGTTGAGCCAAGGGGTTCACAGCATTTTGGCTGGGATGCAATTTTCCAGCCCTCAGGACATCAAAGGACTTTTGGTGAGATGTCTCCGCAAGAAAAACATCAAATTTCACCACGCGGTGCTGCCGCGACAAAATTTAAGCACTTCTTAGCACTGCAGGCAAAGCAAAAGTGACATCCTCCTGAACTATTTTAAGGTCGCGCACTTTACTTGAAGAAAACATTTTGCGAAGTCCGGAAACAATGCCTTGCACAATATTTTCAGGCGCAGAGGCCCCTGCTGTAATGCCTATGCTCCGGACTCGTTTAAACCACTCCGGATTCAATTCAGCTGCTGATTCAATTCGGCGTGCCTCAACTCCGGTCGCTTTGGCAACTTCCACCAAGCGCACTGAGTTAGAACTGTTAGGCGCCCCCACAACAAGCACAAGGTCCACTTCCTTGCTCAATGCTTTCACCGCATTCTGACGATTTTGTGTTGCATAACAAATATCGTCTTTTGCAGGTCCCTGAATTTTTGGGAATCGTTTTCTCAGAGCCTTTATAATTTCCGCTGTATCATCCAATGACAAAGTTGTTTGTGTGATATAACCAATCTTGTTTTCATCCGGAACCTCCAGTGTTTCCACCTCTTCCTGTGTGCCAACCACAACAATTCGCTCAGGGGCTACGCCTACCGTACCCTGAACCTCAACATGGTTATGGTGTCCGATCAGTATAATCGTGAAATCTTTCTGGGCATAACGCTGAGCTTCACCATGTACTTTTGTTACAAGAGGACAAGTGGCATCGAGTACATTTAATTTTCTTGTTTCTGCAGTTTTACGAACTGCCGGTGAAACTCCATGAGCTGAATATATTGCACGCGACCCCTCCGGAATTTCACTTATATTTTCCACAAAAATCGCGCCATCTTCCCTAAGCCGCTGAACAACATGTTTGTTGTGGACAATCTCGTGCTGAACATAAATTGGTGAACCGTACATTTGCAGTGCTTTTTCAACAATGGTTATGGCACGATCTACTCCGGCACAAAATCCCCGTGGGCTGGCCAGTACAAGCTCAATTGAATCGCTTGAGGTAATTGCAGTCATTTAATATCAAGAGAAAAAATATGGTTTGTATTTTGCTCTAATTAGTCTATAAAGGAATCAGAAACATTTCAATCTTTCAGCAGAACAAGAATTATAACATCAAGGTAAACCAAGAACAATGTCTGAAAAAAAAACCCGACGCAAAACTCGATGGAAACGCCTCGAAGGTACCACAAATTTTTATCCGACTTATGTGGACGGAAATCGAGATAAAGTCACACCTGCCGCTGCAACATTTAAAACACATTTTCAGACAGTCATTCCTCGTTACAATCTATCCATGACTGAAACCCGCAACGAAGGGACAGGACCAACTTTTCTGGAAACAGAATACCAACCTCACTCCGGACGTCAGGAAACTGTCAAAAAAACTGAGGAACAAAATCCAGAAACATCGGAGCCTTTGTTCAAACTGCCCCGCCATAAAAAAAAGAAAATCCGTACAGATTTCTGGGAATAAAACTCCTGCTGTAAAAGTATGCATAAATAGAAAATATAGCATCCAGGCATAAAACAACTCACCATCTCTCCAAAATTACAACTAAAAACCTGTAATTTCTGGTTATTACTGTTTGAAATTTCCAACAGCATCACAGGTTTTAAATCCCCCGGATACAGCAAAATAGTTTGACAAACATGCTATTGATCTGATCTAATTATTTGTTAACCATTTTTCAGATAGCATCAATGTTTGAGACTCTTTCAGAAAAATTAAGCGGCACTCTGCGCAAGGTACGCGGACAGGGACGTCTTACCGAGGAAAATCTAAGCCAGACTTTGAATGGTGTCAAAATGGCACTTCTGGAAGCTGATGTAAATTACAGGGTGGTCAAGGCTTTTCTGCGATCAGTCAAGGAAAGAGCCATTGGACAGGAGGTTCAGGGCAGCCTGACTCCGGGACAACAGTTTATCAAAATTGTCAACGAAGAGCTGACAGAAATGATGGGAGGAGCAAATTCAGGTTTAACTGAACCGACTGCAGCTCCCCTGACCGTAATGATGGTTGGACTGCAGGGGTCCGGAAAAACTTCATCCTCGGGAAAACTGGCAAGGCATTACCAGTCTGAAGGGAAACGTCCTTATTTAATCCCGGCAGATGTCTATCGTCCCGCTGCCATTGAACAGCTTCAGGTGCTGGCGGACACTTTAGACATTTCCTGCTACCCTTCACGCAAAGACCAGAATCCGCTGGACATAGTGTTAAATGGACTTCAGTCAGCAAAACAGCAGGAAGCAGATGTTGTGTTTATTGATACCGCTGGTCGTTTGCATATTGATGAGGAATTAATGGAAGAATTAAGCCGAATCAAATCAGCTATCACGCCTCATGAAATCCTTTTTGTAGCGGATGCCATGACTGGGCAGGAAGCAGTAAGTGTAGCAAAGGGTTTTAATGACCGCCTAGACATCTCCGGAGTGATGCTGACCAAAATGGATGGTGACGCAAGAGGAGGAGCCGCGCTGTCCATCAGGGCTATTACCCAAAAACCGATAAAATTTATTGCAGTTGGAGAAAAACTGGAAAATCTTGAAGCATTCCACCCGGAACGAATTGCTTCCAGAATTTTGGGAATGGGAGATATGCTCTCACTGATTGAAAAAGTAGAAGACTCATTCAGTGAACGTGAAGCCCTGCAAATGCAGAAAAAGCTTAAGCGCAATGAATTTACGATGGAAGACTTTAGAGATCAGCTGCGATCAATGCGTAAAATGGGATCAATGAAAGACGTATTAGGCATGTTGCCCGGGATGAATACAACATCCCTTCAGGACGCCAATATTGATGACAGGAAGCTGGTTCAGATAGATGCCATCATTTCATCAATGACTGTCAAAGAACGGCAAAATCACAAACTGATGAACGGCTCACGCAGGCTGAGGGTCGCCAAAGGAAGCGGCACAACTGTCAGTGAAATAAATCGATTGCTTAAACAATTCACCCAAATGCGTAAAATGATGCAAAAGCTCTCAAAAGTCTCCAATCCGGGCAAAGCCATGCGTATGATGCAGGATATGATGCCAGGTTGAGAATTGTGAACAATCTCCGGATGAAAACTGTTATTACAGGTAATCTCCCGGAAAAGTGCTGATACAATTAAAGATTAAACAGCTGAAATTAAAATTGCTGAATTTTATTCAGACTAAAACAGAAAACCCAAATCATAAAAATCATGGTTAGAATACGTCTCGCCAGAGGTGGCGCAAAAAAGAAACCATATTACCGTGTAGTCGTTGCTGACCAACGGTGCAAACGCGACGGCCGTTATCTTGAGCGTATTGGATTTTACAATCCGATGGTCAAGGATAATCGTGTTGAGATTGATCAAGAACGGCTCAAACACTGGATCTCCGTAGGAGCTCAACCCAGTGATCGTGTCAGTAAATTAATTAAGCTGGCAAATATCACAGTTTAAAAAGCTTACGGGGTTTATCGTTTCTTCGATAAAGGCCGAAATGACTGATTATGATGATTATGATGAGCATACATGGATTGCCACCATTATCGGGGCTCACGGCATCAAAGGAGCAGTAAGAGCTAAATATTTTACTGATACTCCGGATTATTATCTTAAATCAAAAGTTTTTTTTATTGAGAACGCGGGAAAACTTAGCGCGTTAAAAATAGTAAGAATTCATCAGTCAAAAAATTGCTGGATCATCCTCTTTGATGGAATTAATACCCGCAACGAAGCAGAAGGACTGAAAGGCTGCCGTTTGTTGCTGCCTGATGATCAGTTGAGACCTTTGGATTCCAATGAAGTGTTTGTGCATCAAATTATCGGCTGCAGCGTGGAAGATCAAAATGGCCGGGTTTTGGGTGAAATAACGGATTTTCTGGAAACCGGAGCAAACAATGTGTACGAGGTACGAAACGGAGATTCCGTGTTTCTTGTTCCGGACGTTCCTCATGTTGTGATTGAGCTGAATGTTGAAACACAGCGTATGATAATCGATCCAATACCAGGATTGCTTGGGAATTCCGCTGCAGAGAGTGATGCTGCGATTTGAAGTTTTGACATTATTCCCGGAAATATTTTCTTCATTCCTGGATGAAAGCCTGATTAAACGGGCAATTGAAAGGGGCCTGCTGGATGTAAATCTGGTAAATTTTCGAAAACACGGGCTGGGGAATCATCTTCAGGTAGATGATACACCTTACGGTGGCGGCCCGGGAATGATTTTGCGAATTGAGCCGATTGCCGATACACTTGAGGAGCAGAAGAAGTTTCATCAAAGTCAAGGGCATGAGACACATTCTATTTTAGTTACACCGCAGGGTACACCGTTTACGCAAAAAAAAGCGCGAGAACTCAGCCAGAAAAACTCTGTTTTGACCCTTGTTTGCGGACGATACGAAGGATTTGACGAAAGAATACGAAGCCTGGTTGATGAAGAAGTCTCAGGAGGAGATTTTATCTGCATGGGAGGTGAAGTGATCGCCATGACAATGATTGAATCAGTCAGCAGACTGATGCCTGGTTTGCTTGGTAATCAGGAATCATCTGAACAGGAGTCGTTCTCTGAATCACTGCTGGAATATCCTCAATTTACACGTCCGCCAAGTTATAAGGGCATGGATGTTCCGGAAGAGCTGCTGTCAGGAAACCATAAAAAAATTGCTCAATGGCGGGAACAGCAGGCTTTGTCAAGAACAAGAAAACGCCGTCCGGATTTGATTTGAGGGATTTGCTTCACTGATAGAAATTCCTGGAAAATGGAATGCCACCAAAATTCAGAGAGCTGATTAAGCAGCTGAAACAAAATGGTTTCATTAAAAAGAAAAGCAAAAATTACTTTTATATGTTTAACAACAGAAACTGGAAACTTTCATAAAAGAAGAAAATGGCTACTGCAATGGAAATAACGGAGCAATCGCAATTACGCAGCGAATTGCCGGAATTACGGGTTGGCTCAACTGTTAGGGTTAATTACCGGATAACCGAAGGAAATAAAGAGCGTATCCAGGCCTTTGAAGGTGTCATAATCGGCAAACATGGCGGTGCACGCAACAACAAGGCTACATTTACTGTGCGAAAAGTAACACAGGGATATGGCGTTGAACGAATTTTCCCACTTCATTCTCCAAGAATTGAAAGCATCAATGTCCTCAAGATCGGGAAAGTACGTCAGGCAAAGCTTTATTACTTGCGGGCACGCAAAGGAAAAGCGGCTCGTATTAAAGAACGCATTAATGCGCGTCCGGCAGAAGACATTAAGACCAACTCTTGAGCTTGAAGAAGCAGCTTTCCTTCGTGGATTCAGCAGGATTGCAGGTATTGATGAAGCTGGAAGAGGTCCTCTTGCCGGACCGGTAGTGGTTGCAGCAGTTGTTTTAGGTGAACATTGGAATGATAAATATCAGCTCAATGATTCAAAACAGCTTTCTGCTGAAAAAAGGCAAAAGCTGTTCGACTTGATTTGTGCTGAATCCTCAGCATTTAAGATAGTCTCAATTTCACAGCAGGAAATTGACAGGTTAAATATACTGCAGGCCACTCTTGTCGGGATGCTTTGCTGTCTGAATGAAATTGAGCCTACTCCGGATTATCTGCTGGTGGATGGCAACCATTATCCGGACACAAAAATTCAGGGTGAGGCAATTGTCAAAGGGGACTGTCTTTCAAAAAGTATTGCCGCAGCTTCAATTTTGGCAAAAGTGTCACGGGACAGGGCAATGGTCGAATATGGAAAAAAGTATCCCCAATGGGGCTTTGAGCGTCACATGGGATATCCGACCAAACAACACCGTGAGGCAATTACAAAATACGGACTGTCGCCATTACACCGGCGCTCCTTCAGGCTCAAACCGGAGCAGATGAGTTTACTGTGACAAAGGCACGTCAGCACACAGGATTGACCGGAGAACAGATTGCCTGTGATTTTCTGCAGGAACAGGGTTACAGCATAATTGAACGCAATCACCGCTCCAGGCTGGGTGAGATTGACATTGTCGCAAAATACAGAGAGTATCTTGTTTTTTGTGAAGTAAAAACCCGCAGGGGCAGCAACGGAATGCATCCGTCTTTGTCTGTCACAGCAAAAAAAATTGATAAACTGCGCCAGCTGGGTGAACATTATCTCAGCCGGAAGCACCTCATGCACCTGCAGCCACGATTTGACGTGATTGCTGTGCAGCTGGCGGTAAGGACACCGCCCAACATTGATCATTTTATAAACGCTTTTTAACATAAAAGGAAAAACTTATGGCACATCACAAATCAGCACTTAAACGAGTTCGACAAACAACCAAACGAACAGCACATAACCGCTCACTGCGGGCAGATCTTCGCACAGTCATAAAAAAATTTCGACTTCTAATGGAAAATGGAAATGTTGAACAGGCACGTGAGTCATATGCTTCTGTTCAAAAAAACATAGATAAAGCTGTCACTAAAGGTGTTCTGCATAAAAGTACAGGCGCACGCTACAAATCACGTCTTGCTTTATCCCTGTCTAAAACAGCCACAAGCTGACATCTCCCTGTCACATAACATTTATTTATTATACTGGGCTTCCTCGGCACTAGAAATATCCACTTTATAAATGGTCCTCATTCATGATATAGTGAGCACAGACTATTACATGATTTGTTCTACTTATGTTTTCAGTTGATATGTGATTTATGGACTCACATTTTCTTATGCGGCGCATACACAGTCTGACTGGTGTTGTGCCAGTTGGGTTGTTTCTAATTTACCACCTTTATCTGCAATTATATCTGCACTCAGGTGCTGAAATATATAACAATGAAGTCAACAGCTTCTATGACAGCCCTCTTGCAATCTGGACATTAGTCTTTGTTGTTTATATCCCGCTTTTCTTTCATTCATTCCTGGGAATTCTGCTGATTTTTGAGAGTACCGTCCAGCCTTCTTACACTTATTATTCACATCTGCTGTATTGGCTGCAGCGCATTAGTGGTATAGGAGTTCTGCTGTTCATTTTGGCGCATATCTGGAACACACAGCTTGGTCCATGGGTAGCAGGTACCTGGGGCACCCATTTTGAACATCTTTCAAACGGTTTTGCTGATCCTGATACAGGCATGCTGACAAAGACTGTTTACGTGCTTGGCGTACTTGGAGCTATCTTTCACTTTGCAAACGGCCTCAACACTTTTTGCATGACCTGGGGCATCGCTCTCACACCGAATTCCCAGAAAAGAGTACGTTCTTTCAGCATTATCCTTTTTGTGATATTAACTGCCAGCGCTTTATACGCGCTTGCAGCAATCTGGTAAACAGAGCAATAATGATGAGCAGTCAACGTGTAATAGTAGTTGGAGGAGGTTTAGCCGGACTGTCCGCCACAATGAAAATGGCGGAACTAGGAATGTCTGTGCTGCTGGTTTCATTTCTACCTGTTAAACGCTCACATTCAGTGTGTGCCCAAGGCGGTATAAACGGTGCGGTCAATATCAAAGGAGAAGGCGACTCTCCGGATATCCACTTTTATGACACGGTTAAAGGCGGAGACTTCCTGGCACATCAGCCCCTCTGCAAAGACATGTGTCACCATGCGCCATACGTCATCAACCTGATGGATCGACTTGGTGTAACATTCAACCGGACTCCGGAAGGAAATCTCGATTTCCGACGATTTGGAGGGACACTCTACCACCGTACCGCATTCGCGGGAGCAACCACAGGCCAGCAATTATTGTATGCATTAGACGAACAGGTACGTCACTTTGAGGTACAGGGTATCGTGGAAAAAATGGAGTGGCACGAATACCTGGGCGCGGTACTAAATGATGATGGACGCTGCGTCGGCGCAGTCATACACAATTTGCGAACCGGTGAAATTTCTGCTCTGAAAGGCGATGCCGTCATTTTAGCCACCGGTGGTCCCGGACTTGTTTACGGACGTACCACGAACTCCATGGTCTGTACCGGAACGGCCACTACTTCTGCATATCTGCAAGGTGCTAAATACGCCAACGGCGAGTTCATTCAAATCCATCCATCAGCCATTCCCGGACGTGACAAACTAAGATTAATGAGTGAGTCAGCCCGCGGTGAAGGAGGTCGAATCTGGGTGCCGCGAAAAGCAGGCGATTCCAGAACTCCACGAGATATTCCCGAAAACGAACGCTTTTATTTTCTAGAAGAGAAATATCCTCTTTTCGGTAATCTTGTTCCGCGTGATGTAGGTGCCCGTGAAATTTATGACATTTGCGTGAACGACGGACTGGGTGTGCATGGTGAAATGAAAGTTTATCTGGATTTGACCCATCATACTCCAGAATTCCTTGATCGGCGCCTGGGAGGAATTTTGGAGATCTATGAAAAATTCACCGGTGTTGATCCACGAGTAGAACCGATGGAAATTTTCCCTGCAGTGCATTATTCAATGGGTGGAATCTGGACTGATTACACACGTAGCGCGGAAGGCTTGATTGATCACCAGTCTCCAAAAAATCAAATGACCTCCATCACCGGTCTTTACGCGGCGGGAGAAGCCGACTATCAGTATCATGGCGGTAACAGACTTGGAGCAAATTCTCTGCTGAGCTGCATTTACACAGGGCTGATGATGAGTCCGGGAGTGATCAATTACGTCAAAAATCTTCCGGAAACCGCCGAGGATCACCCTGAGAGTGTGTTTAATGATGCCACAAGACAATGGCAGGAGAGATTTTCAACAATTAAAGAAATGAATGGAAAAGAAAATCCTTATGCCCTGCATCGTGAGCTTGCAGAGCAGATGATTAGCAATGTTCTGATTGTGCGCGAAAATTCCAAGCTGGAAGCAACTCTGGACAAAATCAATGAATTTGAGTCTCGCTGGAAAAACATAACCTGTCTGGACACTACTGACTGGTCCAATCCAGTCCCAAGTTTCATCAATCAGCTCTGGAACATGATTCAGCTTTCCAAGGTTATCACTAAAGGTGCCGTGATGAGGGATGAATTCCGTGGATCACACTATAAACCTGAGTTTGATCTTAAGCAGCCGGATGATTTCCAGCCTGAGACATACCTCGAATTTGAAAAGCAGAAAGCAGACGGCAATTTAAATGAAAGTGCCTTTAATGAGCAGCATTTAGCCTACATGAAACGATTTGCTGAAAACAATGAAAAGTGGCTCAAAACAACAATTGCCGAATATAAAAATGGAACTTCCGGTTCTGAAGGTGGTCCTGAAATTTCTTACGAGGATGTAGATACATCACTCATTACTCCACGTCCACGAAAATATAACTGAGGAATTCAAAATGTCGGATACTGTAACTTTCAAAATCAAGCGACAGAATACTGCTGAATCGAGTCCATACTGGGAAAATTTCGTCATTCCATATATTCCTAATTCCAATGTAATTTCTTGTTTGATGGACATTCAGACCAAACCGGAAAACTCGAAAGGAGAGAAGGTAACACCGGTTGTCTGGGAAAGCAACTGTCTGGAAGAAGTTTGCGGGTCCTGTACAATGGTAATAAACGGAAAGGTGCATCAGGCATGCAGTGCATTAATAGATAAATTGGAAAAACCAATAACATTAGAGCCAATGAGTAAATTTCCGGTAATAAGAGATTTAATCGTTGATCGTTCAAGAATGTTTGAGGCACTGAAGAAAGTACAGGCATGGGTCACCGCAGACGGCTATCATGACCTTGGTCCAGGAGACCGTGAATCACAAAGCATACAGGAGGTTGCCTACAAACTGTCTGAATGCATGACCTGCGGTTGCTGTGTGGAAGCCTGTCCGCAATATGGTATTAACAACGACTTCCTTGGCGCGGCGGCCATCAGCCAGGCACGTCTCTTCAACATGCATCACACCGCAAGGAACACAGCTGATGAACGGCTGGATACCCTCATGCAGGAAGGCGGGATTGCTGATTGCGGCAACGCCCAAAACTGTGTGGAAGCCTGTCCAAAATCAATTCCGCTCACAGAATCAATTGCCGAAATGGGTCGTCAGGTTTCAGGCAAACTATGGCGGAATATTTTTAAGGCGTAGAGCAGTTTTTAAGTAAAACATGAAAATGAATTCATGTCCCAAAAATCCTCCTTTAACTCCCATAAACGTTTCCTGCTGATCCGTACTGACCGGATTGGCGATACCATTCTGACTTTGCCTGCGGTAACGGCTTTACGCAATAATCACCCTGACGCGTTCATCTCATTTTTAGCACAGCCTTACACTGTTCCCCTGATTGAACAATATGAGGGAATTGACCTGCTGCTGAGTTATGAACCGGAAGGACGACACAGAGGATGGCGGGGAATCTTGAAACTAAGTCAACAGTTGCGGGAACTTAAGTTTGACGCGGCACTGCTGTTTTATCCACGACTGGAATTAGCCTTCGCTTTGCTCATGGCAAAAATTCCCCTCAGAATCGGAACAGGTTTTCGCTGGTATTCATTCCTGCTGAACAAACGTATCTATGAACATCGAAAAGACTGCCGGAAACATGAGTCCGAATACAATCTTTCCCTGCTTGAATCACTGCTGCCTGATCATGTTAAACAGCCTGAATACAAGTTTAAAAAGTGGACTCCGGATTCATGGTGGGCAGAATTCAGCAGGGAACTGAATTGTCCGAACTACGCAATTGTTCATCCCGGAAGCGGTGCTTCCGCGCCAAACTTGAATGCTGAGCAATACAGACTTATAATTCGACTGCTGCTGGAAAAAACAACTTGGACCGTTTTGTTGACAGGGGCTTCCGGAGAAGAAAATCTGGTGAATGAAGTAGCAGACGATTTTCCGGAAGAGCGGGTGAAAAGGGCAGTCGGACGGTTTTCACTGGCAGAATTATTTTCTGTGATCCGGAATTCTTCCCTGCTGATCACCAGCAGTACCGGACCTTTGCACCTGGCAAATGCGGCTGGAACTCCGCTGCTGGGGTTTTTCTGTCCAGCAAAACCACACACTCCAGACCGCTGGGGTCCATACGATCAGCAGCAATGGGTAGTGAAACCAAAGCTTGACGGACCTGAGACTTGCCAGTTAAAAAAATGTCCGTATGGCGGATGTCTGCAGAAGCTTACTGACTTGGAAATTACTGAAGTTTTATGCAATCAAAGATTAACAGAATTGCTTACATAATTCGATAAAACACTGCTCATGAGCAAAGCCCCATCCTGGAATTATTTTCAGCAACATTGCCTTCAAATGCCTGAATTGGGCATGTCTCTTGACACTTCACGGATGAATGCTCCGGACAAGCTTCCGGACTCGCTGGAAAAACTTTTCAGGCATGCCTTCGAGCAAATGCAGGAACTGGAAAAAGGAGCAATTGCAAATCCTGATGAAAATCAAATGGTTGGACATTACTGGCTACGAAACCCCGCGTTGGCCCCTACTGAAAAAATTCAAAATCAAATAAACAGTACCCTTGAAAAGATCCAGCAATTTGTAGCAGACATTCATCTGAAAAAAATACAGCCTCAGAAATCAGCACAATTCCGTAATGTGCTGTCTCTTGGAATGGGGGGCTCAGCACTGGGTCCTCAGTTAATTCAAAGCGCTCTTGGTTCACAAGGTGACCCTATGCGCTTTTATTTTATAGACAACACTGACCCTGATGGAATGGACCGGGTGATTGCCTCAATCGGCAAAGGTTTATCAGAGACACTTATACTCATAATTTCCAAATCAGGTGGCACAATGGAAACACGTAACGCTATGCTTGAGGTTCGAGAATGCTGCAACAACGCCGGACTTGATTTTGCCAGACATGCTGTTGCAGTCAGCGGAGAGAACAGTCAGCTTGCTCAGCTTGCCTCCAGAGAGAACTGGCTGGGATGTTTTCCAATGTGGGACTGGGTAGGTGGACGAACTTCAATTCTTTCCGCAGTGGGCCTGCTTCCAGCAGCTTTACTGGGTGTGAATATCAGCAGCCTCTTGAACGGTGCAAAAATTATGGATGAGCTGACTCGCCGTGTGAAAATCACGGAAAACCCTGCTGCTGTACTGGCTTGGATGTTGCATCATGCGGGCGGAGGCAGAGGCAAAAAGTCAATGGTAATGCTGCCATACAAAGACAGGCTGATTTATTTAAGTCCATACTTGCAGCAGCTGGTGATGGAGTCTGTGGGTAAGGAAAAAGATCTTAAAGGGAAAACTGTAAATCACGGGCTGACTGTTTACGGCAGCAAAGGTTCAACTGATCAGCATTCCATCGGTCAGCAGCTGCGTGACGGTCCAGCAGATTTTTTTGTGACGTTCATCGAAGTCCTGAAGGACAGGGAGCAGCGCAGCATTGAGGTGGAGCCGGGAGTTACCTGTGGAGATTTTCTGCAGGGTTTTCTGCTTGGTACTCGCGAAGCGCTTTATCAAAGGGGACGCCCATCACTCACCATCACGCTGGAAGAATTAAATCCCTTTACTTTGGGAGCCTTGATCGCGCTGTTTGAGAGGGTTGTCGGACTATATGCTTATTTAATTGGTGTCAACGCCTATCATCAGCCTGGTGTAGAAGCCGGGAAACATGCCGCCGGTGATGTGATCAAATTTGCAGTTAAAATCCAAAACTACCTCAAGTCACATCCTGGGCAAAAATTTGATGCTCTCACACTCGCGGACGCGCTTGAAGAAAGGGAACAAGCAGAAACAATTTACAAACTTCTGCTGCAGCTTGCAGCAAACCGCAGGATTCAGAAATTTTCCAGCAGGACAGAATTTTCAGCATTGTTTCAGGCAAAAAGTTAGCCGGGATTTGCTTAAACTGCAGTACCTTATCGTCTTTGTTTTTTTAACGAAAGCGGGCGCTTGATCATTGGTGCTAATGATGACCTCTCCAAACCCAAAACCTTTCCTGCAGACCTCATTTGCATCTTCCTGGATGAATCATTTTTCTGGATTGACAATTCGCACAAAAAGTTTTATTTTGCAACTAATCAACATTGCTCTGAAAACGCTGTCTTGTTTGATGCACTTCGCTACACAGGCAGAGCTGAACCGACCTCTGCGTGAGGGGGTTTTCTCTCAAATAGCTAGACGGGTTAAAAACACAAAAAAAGGCGGAGGTGTGTTAGTTCTGCTGCTCATGCTGTTTCTGTGTCTGTTGATTCCGCATTTTGCTGTATCTGCCGAAGATGAAGCAGAAATTCTCATCTTCAGTCTATCACCGGAGAAAGTAGAAGAGCAGAAAGGTGTCCTCAAAATTCAGATCAGTACCTTCAGTCCGATCCAGGAAGTTACTGTAAGGGGTAAACCGCAGAAATTTCCAAAGGACGCAAGCCTTGTTTGGCTGAAGTTTCCATACATGCTTAACTTCGGTGTAAATAACTTTGAAGTATATGTCAAAACCCTGAACGGAGAAGCAAAGAAAACACTCAGGCTGATATATGAAACTCCCGAATTACTTAGAAAGGCAAAGCTCGGAGACAGTTTTCAGCTGATCAGCATTATTGGAAACACAACAAATGATAACATTGAGAAGGCAGAAGACAACGCCACAAAATCCAAAGCGTTTTCTTCAAGCATTTTATTTGTGCCTTCTTATCGTTTCGATGTGATGGATGACTCCAGCATTTATCTACGCGGGGTTCTGATGGGAGACCAGCATCACAACGGCAAGTTTGAGTCCAAAAAGGTGTTGTTTAAACAGATCAGTATTGAGTGGGAGGAGCGTGCAAGCTGGGCCGGAGACTTCACCTTGTCTATGGGTACTAACGAAGCAGGAACAAGAGATGTTCCGGAATCAACTTCTCCTAGAGACAGTCTTTCCAAAAAGTATAAACGGGCAACCCGGGACAACATTTACACTCTCAAGGCCAAGCAGGAGCTTGACAAGGAAACAACATGGAACTGGCAGATTGACCGTAAGAAAAAGCTGGTTGAGGGATCCAACGATGACAGCGGTTTTTCCAACTCACTTTTGGTTGGTTACGTGACTCCGTTTTTCGGATTGAAAACAACTATTGAGGGAACGTATGAGGACACAAATTTAAACGGTCAGTACAAAGACACAAAAGTCCTCAAAAGCAAGCTCAAGGTGGACTACCCCATTCCACCTGTTACACTTGGTGTCCAGTATGACTCTTCCCAGACTGAGGACAAAGTTGCTGATCCCTCACTGGACGGAAAGACGAAGACACGAAATGGGGCCTGGTCTCTCAGCCTGAATTATCCTGCCGTACCATGGTGCATCCTGGGACTGACGCAGAAACGTGAAAGGCAGAGTTCTAACGTTGCGGGAAAAACCTATACAGTGAATACAACACAGCTACAGGCAATTCTCATTTATTGAACGTAAACGCAACAGCTTGACAAATAATATTTGATGATTCTGAAATGAGCGGGAAATTCATAATCATACCTATTAAATTTCGTATCTTATTGTTGCTGGCACTGTTCCTGACAGCACTTTTTGCCGTTCCGGTACAGGCACAGCAGGGACTGCTGCTGCTGGAAAAAGGTTCGGCCAAGGTGATCGGTCCAAAACGTACCCGTCTGCTGCGCAAGCCCGGTGCTAAAATGGTCCTCGAGCCCAGTGACCGTGTACAGACCGGTAAAGACACTTCAGTCAAAATCAAGGTCAGGGGCAAACCTGAGTTAATTGAACTCTCCTCCCGTTCCTTTTTCAGAATGGGAAAGATCACCAGGGAAACCAGCAGTATCTCTCTACTAACTGGGAAGGCACAGTTTAAGATTAAAGGAAAACTAAAGAAGAAGTCTAAGAAAAAACGGTTTCAAATACGTACCGTTACCGCGCTGATTGGTGTGAGGGGCACCGATTTTGTGGTTGGCGCAACTAATACCCAGACCAGCCTCCTAACTATCTCCGGAACAGTCTCAGTAGCCCCGGTGTCTATGCCTGATATTGAAATCGATGTTCCTGCCAATCAGGCTTCCACAATTCCACAAGACTCACCCCCGACTGCTCCCGTTGAAGTTGCACCAAAATTACGTCAGCAGATCGTTAAGGGTGATTCCCCCGGAGCTTTTAAAAACGTCAAGTTTGGCCAGACTGTAGATCCTGAAGAGGTACGCAAGGAGAATGCAGAAAAGAAAAAGAAAGAAGAAGAGGAAGAAAAGAGACAGGAAGAAGAAAATAAAAATGAGGAGAAAAAAGGAGAACCTGGGGAGAAAAAAGACGGAGAACCTAAACCTGGAGAAAAAGGCGCTGAAGGTGAAGGAGAACCAGGAGATAAAGAAAGACCTCCGGGAGAAAGAGAAGAGGGTCAGGGACCAAAGGAAGGCGAAGAAGGCCCCGGTGGTAAAGGTCCACGCGGTCCTGGAATGCCGGGAGAAGGAGATCAGGAAGAAGGTGGCATGATGATGGGGCCTGGTGGTGAAGAAGGAGACACGATGATGGGACCTGGTGGTGAAGAAGGTGGCATGATGATGGGACCTGGTGGTGAAGAAGGTGGCATGATGATGGGGCCTGGTGGGCAGGAAGGAGGAATGATGACGGGGTCTGGAGGACAGGAAAGTGGAAGCCCTGGAGTATTTTTCCGTCCGGATAATGAAGAGGGTCTGCCGGGGACTGATTTTAAGCCCGGAGGTGAAGACTTTGCAGGTCCAGGTGACTTTGAGGGAAAAGGTGACTTCGGTCCCGGAAGTGAAGACTTTGCAGGTCCAGGTAACTTCGAAAGCAGCTTCGGGAGTGATGACGACTTCGGAGGCAGCTTCGGGGGCGATGAATTCGGAGGCAGCTTCGGGGGCAGCTTTACTGGTGAGAGCTTCGAGGGAAGCTTCGAGGGGGACTTTGGTGGTCAAGGTTTTGAGGGTGGCTTTGCAGGCGCTTACGAGAACGAGGGCGGTTTCGAATTTGATGAAGGCTTCGGCGGCAAGGATGATTTCCAACCGGGAGGCGAACAAGGTGGAATGACTGGAGGTACTTTCGGGAAGCAAGGTGAAGAAGGCGGAAAACCCGGAGATAATTTCGGGCAGCCAGGTGAAGAAGGCGGAAAACCCGGAGATAATTTCGGGCAGCCAGGTGAAGAAGGCGGAAAACCCGGAGGTACTTTCGTGACTTCGGCACTGGCGGTGATTTTGGTGGTGGTGATGATTTCGGTGGGAAAGATGACTTCGGTACTGGAGGTGACTTAGGTGGTGGCGATTATGGCGGAGGAGATTACGGTGGTGATGATTTCGGTGGATATGATCATGGCGGTGATGACTACGGTGGATATGATCATGGTGGTGGTTTTGACCATGGCGGCGGGTATGATTACGAAGATGTTCTGGATAACACCGGTGATGTTCTAGATGATATCGATAACACCTTGGATGAAATCGAATCAAAACGGCGCGTGATCCTTGAAATTAACTACAATTGAAAATCATCATGGCATTCAGTCGTAATTTACTTTGGCTGATTATTGGGTTGATTCCCTTTTTTCTCTTTTCCGGTTGCGGTGATTTAGAACCGGAAATGCAGGATACAAGGTCTGTCATCCTGAAGATGGACTTCAATCAAAGGTCCTCCTCTCGCAACTCAAGTGTTTCACAGGCAGAACTAAGCAATTATAAGACTCACCTTATCCTTGCATTGCCTGCATGGGAAAACCTAAGCAGCAGTTACAGGAATTACTACAGCAGCTTTGCACAGGAGTTGATGA
>LULL01000276.1_pt1 | contig 34488 bp, 35 predicted proteins | sample 728161 | NCBI WGS metagenome assembly LULL01 (sample SAMN03860290, study PRJNA289734) | marine metagenome | biome: seawater column; feature: ocean; material: water; isolation source: Red Sea water column Station 149 - depth 500m | place: Saudi Arabia: Red Sea | collected 2011-10-15 | depth 500 m
AAACTTCGAGAAATTTCTACCAATTATCAATGAAAATATATTCGATTGATCAACCAGTAAAAATCCACACAAGTTGTTCTTCTATTCTCTTAATGATCTCTTTATCGCCTCGTCAGCGATAAATAAAACGCAATAAATATTTAACAACTTAACCGTAAAGCTAAGTTACTTTTGCTTCATTGCGTCGGGATGTGTGCATTATAGGAGATTTTTTTTGGTGCGCAAGCTTTTTTAACTCTTTGTTTTATCAAGTGTTCTTTTTTTACACACAAATGGCTTTAAAAACACCAAAATAAAGCAGCAAATAATTGAAATAAAAGCAGAAATATATTTTTAATATTTCTGCTTTTATATTCTATTTCTTATTCTTTATCTGTACGCTGATAATTTTAATTGGTTGTTTAGGTACATCTTGATGCATTCCATAGTTTCCTGTTGGTGCATTAACGATTTTATCAACGACCTCCATCCCTTTCGTTACCTTACCAAATACAGCATAGCCAGCATCCATATTCGAACGATTTAGAAAGTTGTTATCAGCCACATTAATGAAAAATTGGCTTGTAGCAGAATTTGGGTTACTGGTACGCGCCATTGCCAAAGTACCACGATTATTTTTCAGTCCATTATTTGCTTCATTGACGATTGGAGCTTTTGTTGCCTTCTCAATCATATTGGCATCTAAACCGCCACCTTGAACCATAAATCCAGGAATAACTCGATGGAAGATTGTTCCTGAATAAAAATTGCTTTTTACATAGTTCTCAAAATTCTTTGCAGATACTGGGGCTTTATCATCAAATAATTCGATTTCAATATTACCCATGCTGGTTTTCATATCCACCATCGTATTTGCAAATAAATGACTACTCGCCAAAATTAGAGCTGTTGTAATGAACAGTTTTTTCATGATTGCTTTTCTCTGCATAGAAATAGATTTGTTGTCGTGAGTCATCTTAGTTTTATCAATCTATTTTTGCTATTTCTATTTGTTATCTTCAGAAAACACAAAACCGATGTTTCACGTGAAACATCGGTTTATAATTATCAGTGATGCTTATCCCAAAACTTTCTGAAGTTTTTGGCAATTTCGATCGTATTTCGTTTAGCCTTGCTCGAGATTGGAGTTAGATTAATAAAACCGTGAGTTTGCTCAGGGTAATCGATGTATTGCACTTTAACGCCACTTTGTCTGAGCTTATGGCTATATATTTCACCTTCATCATGCAGTAAGTCATGTCCAGCAGTAATCACATATGCTGGCGCGAGCTTTTTAAGACTGCCATAAGTTGGAGAAATCAGTGGGTCATCCAAAGTAACATTGTGCTGCGTTGCATAATAATCCGTAACGTAGTCTACATCTTTACTTGTTAACACCAGCCCTTCTCCATATGCATAAAATGAAGGATGTCGACTTTTGAAATCGACAACTGGATAAATAAGTAATTGTGCTTGCGGTGCGTATGACTTACCTGCCGCGTGCTGTGCAACAACAGTACTGATGTTTCCACCTGCACTATCGCCAGCAACAGCAATACGGTTTTTATAAATTTTCAACTGACGGCGGTTTTGATAAACCCATGCTAATGCATCTTCACATGATTTGATTAGGAGTTGCGGCGACACTTCTGGCGCAAGTGGATAGTCAATACTTAAAACTTGTACTTTTGCATATTTGGCAATGAGTCGACAGGCTTCATCATGAGTATCTAAACCACCCACAACAAAACCTCCTCCATGATAAAATACAATCATTGGAAGTTTTTTATTTGGTGCAGGATGATAGTGTCTTGCGAAAACAGTTCCACTTTGTAGTGGTAAGCGAATATCTTCAACTGAATCAATCGATGTTGATTTATTTAAAATCGCCAACATTTGCGCATCGAATTGTCGGCGTGATTCGATTGGATCATCTCCAATAAAGCCAATGCGTCCTTGTTTAATCTGAACAGCCATAAGGCATTTGGTAAATGCATCCAAATCTGGATATTGATACGGATAGCCTAAAAGTTTAGCGAGGGATTCTTGTACGATCTTGGGAAGCTTATCAAGTGCTCGTGCAGCAGGACCTTGTCCTTTATCTAAAATTGTTTGAATTTTTTGAGGTAATGCTGTCACTGTCGTCCCCTTCTCTCACTCTGTCCATAATTCTTGTTCTCGTTGACTATATGCTTTTATAAAGTCATAGATCAAGAATAAGATTTCAAAATATGTCGTACGCTAAAGGGCTATTCTTTAAAAGTCATTAACCATTGTGCTTATTCGATTTCGTTTTTTCTGCCAATTAACAACAGATTTTAATCCTTTGTTTAGAAATTATAAAACCAGAACTAAATGACTCAACTCTGGTTTTATAGCACTTAAAAAGTGTCATTTTTATGAATAAAGTCGCTATGCATGATATATAGCAGTACATCTATAAATTGATTTTTGGCATCTAACATTCAATCTATTGCAAGCCGACTTAGCATAAAAAATTATTGGCCTGCTGCATCAGCACCAGCTGAGCCAGATACTGAACCTGAAATATCTGCTGAAGCACCGCCTGGTTGAACATCTACAGACGTACCAGCTTGTACACCAAGACCACCTTGTACGCCTGTTGGGCCTGCACTAGTTTGAGCTGAACCAGAAGCATCTAAACCACCTTGAGTCGAACAACCCACAGCTGTGAATGCAACACCAGTTACAACCATAGAGATCAATGCTAACTTTTTCATTGTGTATTTCCTTTCATTATGACAAATAGCAAAGTTATCTTTGCGTTGCCTATCATTCACAATTTTTTCTGCTGGCGTGATGCGGATTAGTAGCGGTTTGTTATTTATACAGCGTGCTTTTGCAACTTTTATTTAATCAATTAAAAGCAGATTTCACATATTTTTCTGATCATAAAAATTGGCTAAGCACTTATCTATTCATAACTTTTGTTGATATAAACTGAATTTATTAAAGAAAAAATCGAACATCTTCATTTTTTATAATTTATATAAAACTCGTAGAACATACCCAAAAGCTTACAATTACAAAGAATAGATTAATAGTTACTTTAATCTAAATAAAAGCCGCAATCAGAAGATTACGGCTTTATGATTAATTTAGGCTTAAGGCCACTGCATCTCGCCTTTAACAACTTTAGCACCTAACGCAAGGCTACTTGTTTCAGTCAGCGTTGGATATTTCTGTTGCATGGTTTTAATCAACACTTCTGAGTTTTTGCTAGATTTCACGGCTTGTTCGTATTGCTTTAAATAATCAATTGAAAAGTTCACCGCATTTAAACCTTCAGCAGCACCAGCTTTCATATGTGCAGGAACAACAGTTCGTGGTTTGAGTGCTTTGATCGATTCCAATGTTTTGATCACTTCAGCACGATCTTTCGTAGTTGGAGTATCTGCTGTCCAAAGGTGAATACCTGAAGATACTGGAATGCCGCCAACCACTGCTTTTACACTTGGAATCCATAAATAAGTCAGTTCTTTTTGACCCTTGATTTCGATGGTTTCATTCTCAAGTTTCAATGTTTTGGCTGTGTATGCTTGTGGGACAATAATTTTGCTTGGAGCATTGGCACCCATTTTTGGCCCCCAGTAATCCACTTTAAGCGCTTGCGTATCCTGAATATGTTTAACCGTTTCAGGGGTAGCAATGATTTGTACATTCGGGAAATATTGTTTAAATACATCTAAACCAAAATAGAAATCTGGATCACCATAACTCACAAAAATTGTTTTCAGCGTTTTTCCACTGTCCAGAATATCCGCTGCAATACGAAGCGCTTCTGATTTTGAAAATTGAGCATTGACCAGCAGGACTTCTTTATCTCCTTCAATTAAGGTAGAAGTGACACCAAAATGCTCAGGCTTCGCTAAAAAGTTTTGAATGGATAAGTCTTGGGCAAATGTCGTTGATGCTGCTGTTAATGTTGCAATGGCTGCGAATGCAATTGCATAAGGATTCGTTTTCATATGTTGTCTCCGATCTGATAGGAAACACTTTAAATTGCAATTATTGCTGAATAAACCCACTAAATTAAGATAAAATGTTGCATATCTTGCAACAATCAAAATAAATATGGATACCTTAAAAGCCATTCAAGTCTTTGTCTGTATTGCACAACAGGGCAATCTCAGCAAAGCTGCAGAACATTTAGACTACTCTAAAGCAATGGTGTCGCGTTATTTGGAACACCTTGAACAAACATTTTCCACTCGACTTTTTCAACGCAATACTCGCAAAGTTTCACTGACGCCTGCAGGTGAAAAAGCACTGGTCTATTGTGAAAATATTTTACAACAACAACAACTCTTGGAAAGTTTAGCAGCGCCAGAACAACATAGCGGTACTATTCGTTTTACATGTGGCTTGTTCTTATTTCAATTGGGTGTCAATGAATGCATCAAGCAATTTAAAAAACGTTATCCGCACATTCATTTTGATGTGTATTTAACTGAAAATACAGTTGATCTAATGGATGCCCAAGTTGATCTCGCACTTAGGATTACACAAAAAGTTGCTGATGGACTAATAGCCCGTCCTGTCTGCCAAATTGAATCTGTGTTCTGTGCTCATCCACATTATTTAAAAGATCACCCTCCTCTCTCTCATCCCAGCCAATTGATTCAGCATGAATGTATTGCTCATCATACCCACAATCAATATTGGACGCTTTTTGATACAGATCAGCAACCACAGAACTATCCGTTAAATGTTACGTTTAAGAGCAATGACGTGATCGCGCTCTATCAGATGTGTCTCAAAGCGCAAGGTGTTTCCATGCTGCCGACTTTGTTAGTACGTCAAGATTTTGCCGAGCAGTGCTTAGAACGAGTGTTTGCAGATTTTTCTGCACCCGATCTAACCCTGTCTTTGGTGTATGCATCAAGACAACATTTACCGAAAATAACCCAAGAATTTATTGCTTTCGTCATCGAAAACTTAAGTTTTTACTTAAATAAGCAAAATTAAAATATTTAAATCGACCTGAACGCTTGAATTTTGTCGCGTTGCCCATACTTCATCCGTATCTATGAATGACCTATACGTGGCAGTTCGGGTTTGACCCTATGAGCATCAATGCCAAAAGGACTGTACATGTTTGAGAACTTTTTTAAACGGAGATCATCAATGGCTAATGAGCACAATGAGCAAGCTCAAGACATTCAAAATGAGCAACAGACTGAACAAACTCAAGCTGAAGGTGTAGAGCAAGCAAACGAGCTTAGCGTTGAAGATTTACAAGCGCAAATCACTAAACTCGAAGAAAGCCTAAAACTCGAAAAAGCACGTACTGCCAATGCCGTTTACGAAGCACAAAAAAGTGTTGAACGTATTCAACGTGAATCAGAAAAGCATAAAGACACTGTGCTTGAGAAATTTGCGAAAGAGTTATTGGATTCTGTCGATAATCTTGAACGTGCGATTCAAGCAGCTGGTGCAGAAGAAACACCTGTATTGGAAGGTGTAAAACTGACTTTAAAATCGTTGCTTACGACGCTTGAAAAATTCGGCGTGGTCGAAGCAGACACAAAAAATGGTTTTAATGCAGACCTTCATCAAGCGGTAGGTATCGATCCAAATGCTAAAGCCAATCAAATCGGCACTGTTTTACAGAAGGGCTATACCTTAAATGGTCGCCTACTCCGCCCTGCAATGGTCATGGTCGGACAATAAATCCAGTATTTTGAGAGTTTTTCAGTTTTTTTTCATAAAAATGCTTGAAAAAAAACGATTGACTCTCATATCGAATAACAAGCAAATCCCCTTTACCCAAGAGCATATGAGGGGGATTCACAAAATTTTAGAGGAACACAATCAATGGCAAAAATTATTGGTATTGACTTAGGTACAACTAACTCATGTGTTGCTGTACTTGAAGGCGACAAAGTAAAAGTAATCGAAAACGCTGAAGGTGCACGTACAACTCCATCGATCATTGCATACAAAGATGGCGAAATCTTAGTTGGTCAAAGCGCTAAGCGTCAGGCTGTAACAAACCCGAAAAACACTTTATTCGCAATCAAACGTTTAATCGGTCGTCGTTACGAAGATCAAGCAGTACAAAAAGACATCGGTCTTGTACCATACAAAATCATCAAAGCTGACAATGGTGATGCTTGGGTAGAAGTAAACGACAAGAAACTTGCACCTCAACAAATTTCTGCTGAAATCTTGAAAAAGATGAAAAAAACTGCAGAAGACTATTTAGGTGAAACCGTAACTGAAGCAGTCATCACTGTTCCAGCTTACTTCAACGATGCACAACGTCAAGCAACGAAAGACGCAGGTAAAATTGCAGGTCTTGATGTTAAACGTATCATCAACGAACCAACTGCTGCTGCACTTGCGTTCGGTATGGACAAAAAAGAAGGCGATCGTAAAGTCGCTGTTTACGACTTAGGTGGTGGTACTTTTGACGTATCGATCATTGAAATCGCAGATTTAGATGGCGACCAACAAATCGAAGTATTGTCGACTAATGGTGATACATTCCTTGGCGGTGAAGACTTTGATAACGCATTGATCGAATTCTTGGTTGAAGAGTTCAAGAAAGAGCAAAGCGTAAACTTGAAGAATGATCCACTTGCGTTGCAACGTTTGAAAGAAGCTGCTGAAAAAGCAAAAATTGAGCTTTCTTCTTCTAACGCAACTGAAATCAACCTTCCATACATCACTGCTGATGCGACTGGTCCTAAACACTTAGTGATCAACGTAACACGTGCAAAACTTGAAGGTTTAGTTGCTGACTTAGTTGCTCGTACGATTGAGCCTTGCCGTATCGCGCTTAAAGATGCTGGTCTTTCGACTTCTGAAATCTCTGACGTAATCTTGGTCGGCGGTCAGTCTCGTATGCCAATGGTTCAACAGAAAGTTCAAGAATTCTTCGGTAAAGAGCCACGTAAAGACGTGAACCCTGACGAAGCTGTTGCGATTGGTGCTGCGATTCAAGGTGCGGTATTGTCTGGTGACAAAAATGACGTTCTTTTATTAGACGTAACACCTTTAACTTTAGGTATCGAAACAATGGGCGGCGTTTTAACTCCGATCATTGAGAAAAACACCACGATTCCTGCGAAGAAATCTCAAGTGTTCTCTACGGCTGCTGATAACCAGCCTGCCGTAGACATTTCGGTTTACCAAGGTGAACGTAAAATGGCTCAACAAAACAAATTGTTGGGTAACTTCCAATTAGGCGATATCCCACCTGCTCCACGTGGCGTACCGCAAATTGAAGTATCATTCGACATTAACGCTGATGGTATCTTAAAAGTATCTGCAAAAGATAAGAGCACTGGTAAAGAGCAATCAATCCAGATCAAAGCAAACTCAGGTTTGTCTGATGCTGAAATCGAAGCAATGATCAAAGATGCTGAAGCAAATGCTGAAGAAGATCGTAAGTTTGAAGAACTTGCTAAAGCACGTAACGAAGCTGATGCATTAATTTCAAGCTCACAAAAAGCGGTTAAAGATCTTGGTGAACAAGTAACTGCTGAAGAAAAAACTGCGGTTGAAACTGCGGTTTCTGAACTTGAAGCAGCAACAAAAGAAAATGATGTTGATGCAATCAAAGCGAAAACTGAAGCGTTACAAAACATCTTGATGCCGATTACACAACGTGCTTATGAGCAAGCTCAACAAGCAGGTGGTGGCGTAGAAGGTTTTGATCCAAATGCATTCCAAGGTGGTGATGCAGGTCAACAACAAAAAGCGGACGACGGTGTCGTAGATGCTGAGTTTACTGAAGTAAAAGATGACAAAAAATAATTTGTCTCTTTAAAAAAAACCGCGCTTATGCGCGGTTTTTTATGCTTTAAGATTGATCACTTTGATCAAAATACAACTCACCCAAAATCGGCGTAAACAAAGGGATTACACCACAGGCTTTAATTTCTTCAATAAACTCAGGAATATTCACCCCTGGCAATAACTGAGGTGGTGCATCAATCGGCGTGACCATCGTATCCCAATGACACGGAATGATATATTTCGGCTTCAATAGCCTCACAACGTCTTTGACATAATTAGGGCGATATTTCCGCCCAATCGCACATAAACACACAATATCAGCTTGCTTCGCTTGTAGCTCCTGCTCAATAAAATCCGCCGAATCAATATGTACAATGCTTAAATGTCCGGTATGAATCCACCAATTAAATACCTGACCATGCTTCAGATGGTGAAACTTAGGTGGGTATGGTGGTGGTGTGGTCATATCTCCCGGTAATGGAACACGACCAAACAAGGCCTTGCCATGAATGGATGGCAAACCAACAACGTGCCATTGACCACAATTAATAATTTCTCTCCCTTTTGTTTGAAGCATTTTCTGCTCAGATAACCCTGCTGAGCGTGCATACATCATGGTGGCCTGAGAACCAATTAAGCGTGCCCTTGTTTGTTTACAAACCTCAGGTGCATCAAGAATATGATCATAATGTGCATGACCAATTAGCACATCATCGGCATGGGGGATATATTTGCGGACTAAAGAAGGATCACTCAATAAAGGCTGCGTAAAGGTCTGTCTTAAATTCGGACGACTGATAAATGGATCTAAAACCAAAGTACGATACTGATCTGAAAGGATAAATCCAGCAGTTCCCAAATATTTGATTTTTAAATTTTTAACGTTTGCCTCTGCAGGAGAATCTGCTGTCCATGCAGTATCAGGCGCTTTCAGTAAATATTTCAGCATCTCTATCCCTTGAATCTATCCCTTGAATTTCTTTTATATCCTTCGTTATTGCTTTTTAATATCCAAAATGCATCTGTATTTTTCAGTATCGCCCTATTTTGCTATATTGATTTAGATTGCTTATATTTGAACATATCTTCACCTATAGAATAATCTTTATTCTATGTCGAGAAAAACAAAATAAAATGATTCGTTTTTTTACTATTCTTGGACTGGCATTTTTTCTGTTATGGTCAGGCTATCAAACGCATCAACATCCGCAACTCAAGTTCAATTCACTTTTAGATCGTATTACTCATCCTTTTGATACACGTTTGCGATATAGAATCGTTGATGTTGATCCTCGTTTTAAACTCACAACAGAACAAGTGAAACAACTGAGCGTGCAAGCCACACAAATTTGGAAAGATGGAACTGGTCAAGATTACTTCGTCTATGATCCAAATGCACAATTAGCTATCCATTTTATATACGATGAGCGTCAAATTGAAAGTGAACAACGCCGAGAACATTTGAGCCAGCTCGAAACAGGTCAACGACAATGGCTGGATAAGAAGCAACGACTTGATCAAACTGAACAGGAAATTCTGAATAATAAACAGTTTCTCGATTTAAAACAGCAACAACTCAATCAACAAATTCAGCAATATAATCAAGAGCAACTGATCGCTCAACAACGCCCTGCATCCATAGTTGATCGGGACTATTTTCAACGAAGACAACAAGCCTTACAGGACAATATTCAACAAGTACAACAAGAAATCACCCAATACAATCAGAAAATTAGCACTTTGAATCAACAAGTTGATGAGTTAAATCAATTAAACCAACAGCTTGATCAGTCTGTTCACCAATATAAACAACGCTTTCAACCACATTTATTTCATAAAGGGTTATTTAATGGTAGAGAAATTCTAATCTATGAATTTGAATCCGAAGATGATCTACGCTTAACGCTCGCGCACGAGTTAGGTCACGCTCTTGGGCTACAACATGCAAATGATCCAACCGCCCTCATGTACCCATTAATGAAAGATCAAAATGCTGAAAATTTTAGCCTGACCCAAGCTGATCATGAGCTTTTAATCAACAGATAGCATGGATAAAAGTGAAAGCTTTAACTAAAAAGTGAAGTATTTCTCACTCTTTATTTTGCTTACAAAAAAACAACAAAAGTGATTTTTATTGATTTCCTTCTGTTTTTCTTCACTTTCAGCCAATCAATAAACTACAAGATTATGATCTATATCATTTTATTTAGAATAAAAAGACATAATATATTCCATCTCAGTTTTATTTTGTTGTGTTATTCACAGCATTCATTTTTTTATTTTATGGAAAAAAGTCACACTTTTAAACCTTGTTTATTAAGTAGATAGCGTTTTGACGGCAAAATAATATTGCTCAAAAATAAACCTTATTTGGGGGAGCTTGGCTCATGCGCAAACAAGGTTTAGCCGTTATAGTTGCATGCTTATGCATGGGTCTACCCAATCTAAGCTATGCCCAAAATGCATCACATACAGCGGGTTCACATACACGTGAATCTATGCAAATGCCATTGCATTACCGAATTGCAGACATTGACCCACGCTTTAATTTAGATAACCAACAAGTTTTAGAGCTTACACAGCAAGCGGCGAAAATTTGGGAACAAGAAACAGGACAAAAAAACTTTATTTATGATCCACAAGCTGAATTTACGATTAACTTTGTTTACGATGAACGCCAACAACATAGTAAAAATCGTGTAGAGAACTTAGATCAGCTCAATCAACAACAACAACAATGGGAAAACCAAAGGCTACAACTACAACAAGTGAAAGATGAGATCCAGAAAATGACGGCGCTCATAGCAAGTAAGCAAACCCAACTGACCTCTCAGTTTCAACAATATAACGCTGATGTACAACGATTTAATCAACTTCGCTCTTCATCTAAGCAAATGGCTGACCAGCTCGCACAACGCCAACAAGAACTACAACTTCAATCAAATTCTTTAAAGCAAGAAATAGCTCAACATAAACAAAAAACTCAACAGTTAAACCAAGCAATTCAAAGCCTAAATCAAAATAATAAACAATTAGTGTTATCAGCAAATCAATTTAACAAAAACTTTCAACCTCGTTTATTTCATAAAGGCCATTTCAACGGTAAACAAATCTATATTTATGAATTTACGTCTAAAGAAGATTTACGCTTAACACTGGCTCATGAACTCGGACATGCGCTCGGTTTAGAACACACAGATGATCCAACGTCTATCATGTATCCAGTCATTCAAAAACAAAACTTACAAAAGTTTGAACTCACCAAAGCGGATCAAGAACTGGTACGTGCAATGAATTAAATAACAAGTCATCGCACGACTGTTCGTTAAACTGAATTTTTCACCAAACGGTATATTTATTGAACAAATAAACATTTATTTTACGTGAAAAATAAAATATTAATAAATTTTCAAATTCACATAAAATACTAAAAAATTCGATATGTATAATTCAAAATAAATGACTGTGTTTCATGTAAATTTCGTCTAATTCATAATCAATACTCGAATTTATGTTCAATATTTCTATATATCCATTTATCTTTATTTTATGGAAATATTGTATAAATTGATGAATTACTCTCTTTTTTATAAGTTTGACTACTAAACATATCTGATTAAAATACGTCCTTTTTCAATTTTATCTCCCTGTATGTACCCCTTTATTTTTATGTTGGCTACATGTTTTTTAATGCTGCTCTCTCCTTCAGCTTTAGCTAAAGTTTCTTCTAGTTCAACATCTCCTCAGATTCGCTACAGTACAGAGAATCCTTTACGCTATCGAATCGAAGAGCTAGACCCGCGCTTAAATCTCAACAAACAACAAGTAATCGAGCTAAGCCAACAAGCTGCCGCAATCTGGTCAAAAGACACAGGACAAAACTATTTTGTTTATGATCCTTCAGCAACATTTGTCATAAATTTAGTATTTGATCAACGTCAGATACGCAGTATAAAACGCGCTGAGAATTTACATCAATTAGAAAAACAGCAACAAATTTGGCTCGATCAGAACCAACAATTACAGATACTTAAACAGCAACTGCGCTACGCTGATACACAATTAGAATTACAAAAAACCGAATACCAAGCACAAGCGAAATCCTATCAAACCGCTATAGAACAACTGAATGCCGCCCATTCTAAAAAGACATCTGCAAAAAAATTGCAAAAGCAACAACACGCACTTGAAAGTCAAAGCCAGCTTTTACAAGCACGTATCTATGATTACAATCTAAAAGTGCAACAACTTCAAAAACAATCCGAAAAATCTAATCAATTACGTCAGCAACTCGTTCAGTCAGTCGATAAATTTAACCAGACATTTAAGCCACAAGTACTCCATAAAGGACAGTTTGATGGTAAGCAGATTTTTATTTATGAGTTTTCATCACTGGATGATCTACGCCTCACTTTAGCTCACGAGTTTGGTCATGCTTTAGGTCTGAAACATACTCAAGACCCAAAATCTTTAATGTATCCAAGAATTAAAGAACAGGATGCTAAAGACTTTCAGCTGACCAATACCGATTTAAAACTGTTAGGCTTTGCTGACTAAATTTAGTAGATAAATCAACTAAATTATAGAGATGATGTTTTTAAACTTAGGTAACAAGAATGGGTCGCTTATTTTGTTTTTTTCATGTTATTGTGTTGATAAAACATCATCTTAGTCTTAATGGAGAACAACATGAGTTACTATCATATTCTCATCGAAGTGAGCGACCATATCAGTACGATTGAGCAAACTCGTGATGTTGAAATCATGGACATTCAAGACATTAGTCCATATCTCCATTCTATTTTAATTCCTTATTTCAACGAGCAAGAGGTTGAACTTGAGGATGAAAATGTTGGTTATGATGAAATTCTACATTTAGAAGTAAAACAAACTTTATTACCGATTGAACACTTGATTGAAGAAGAACAAAAACAACTCCCAAGCGATACTGATGTCACTATTTCAGCTTATGAAATCTTTAATGATCGCGATCTAAGTCAAGATGTGACTGCCGTCATTTTTGATATTTTAGAAGCAGTTAAACTCGACGCTGCACCTTAAAATAAAAAGGTCTGCTTATGCAGACCTTTTTATCATCTCTTAGATTTATTGCATCATTTCTTTTGCCTGTTCTTGGCGGAAAGCTTGCAAGATTTGTTGTCCTGCACGGCCTGTTGGATTTAAGCCTAAACGAGTTTGTTCTTGGCGAATCGCTTGACGACTTTTATCACCAATCAATCCATCTACAGCACCAATATCGTAGCCACGTTTAATTAAAAACTGTTGAATTTCACGACGTTCCGCACGAGAAGTCCCTGCATCATCGGTTGGCCAAGCCGTTAAAAATGGTGTCCCACCTTTCAAACGATCTGATAAATGTGCAATCGCTAAACCATAACTTTCTGCTGCATTATAGCTGTAAATCGCGTCAAAATTTTTAAATACCAAGAAAACTGGCCCACTTGCTCCTGCTGGCGCAATCAATCCCGCTGGTGTACTGCCAGATAAATTTCCTTGAATTAAAGCGGTGCCATCTGCACGCGTTACACCTTGTGCAATCCAATGATTTAATGATTTTTTATTACGACGACTTTCACCTGAAATCGACATCCCTTGTGGAATTTTAACCTCGAAGCCCCATGGCATTCCCGTTTGCCACCCTGCTCTTTTTAAAAAATTCGCTGTCGATGCCAATGCATCTGTGGTACTTGAAACCAGATCACGGCGACCGTCACCATCAAAATCAACCGCTAAACGCTCATAAGTTGATGGCATAAATTGGGTGTGCCCAAATGCACCCGCCCACGAACCATATAATTGATCTTGTGTTAAATCACCGCGTTGTAAAATACGCATCGTCGCAAAAAACTCACCACGGAAATAACTTTGACGGCGACCTTCACAACTCAAAGTACCCAATGCTTGTAATAAAGGATATTTACCAGAAATATCACCATAGTTACTTTCCACACCCCAAACGGCCACAACCGTTTCAGCAGGCACACCATAGGTCTGCTCTACACGTCGAAGCACATCACGATGTTGTGCAAGTTTTTGCTGTCCAGCTTGAACACGCTCGTTATCAACCAGACCCGATAAATAGTCCCAGATCGCCGTAGAAAACTCAGGCTGATAATTTAATTTATCAATGACGGAATAATCAGGCGTTAAATTTTGCGTGTAACGATCATAAGTCGCACCCGATACGCCAGATGAAATGGCTTGGGAACGCAAATTGGCAATACAAGCTTGGAAATTTGAGTTTGGTGAATAAGTACTGTTAGATAGTGCTGTTGTTGTCGGCGTTGACATCGTTGCACCATTAATAACAAGCTCTGCATGAGCTTGGTTGAAAAAAGCAAATAAGGCAGTGCCTAGAAAAAAAGAAAAATGTTGTTTCATGTCTAAAACCAGAATTTTTAAATTTAAATTTCTCCCTCACCATAACATGCCACTCCCAGATGTATAGTTTGGAAACGTAAATTTGAATTCATTTCTTGTCTTTTAAATTTAAAACACAAGTTTTAAATTCATAATTCATCTAATTTTTAAATTCAAAATAAAACACATCACTTTTTTAAATTCAAAACAACACTCAACCACTCCTCGTACTTTAAATTCAAAGACCAAGCTCATAACACTCATGCTTTTGAATTCAAAAAATCAAGCTCTTTTAAATTCATTTCAACTTAACCAAAACATGAAAAACAATAGATTGTTTTTTTAATTCCTTATATTTCAAAATACTAAGATTAGTTAAGGAGTTACCCACAGATGAAAGTTTAAATTCAAAATACTGATTTAACTATGCTTTTAAATTTAAAACACGCTCTATTTTTGAATTTAAAAACGCAAACTCGTAGCCCAACTCATTTGAATTCAAATTTTGCATCGTATTTTAAATTCAAAATGACAAATAAAAGTTATCCACAAAATCAAACTACAAGCTTTTTAAATTTAAAAATGGACAGACAATAAAAAAGCGATCCGAAGATCGCTTTTTTTACGGCATTGTGGATAAGTTTAGAGACTCATATCAGCCGTCAATGCTAAAGGTACAGGTAAAATCTGTGCTAATTGACGGCATAGACCTGTTAAATCATCCGAATTATTCGGCATCAAGGTAATATGGCCTAACTTACGGCCTGTACGTTCTGACTTATTATAGAGATGTAAATGTGCACCTTGCAGCGCCAATACATCTTCAGATTTTGGATGTTGACCAATAATATTGATCATCACCGTTGGGCGAACCACATCGGTTGAACCTAAAGGTAAACCAGCCACAGCGCGGATATGATTTTCAAATTGCGAACAAATTGCACCTTCGATCGACCAATGACCTGAGTTGTGTACACGACATGCCATTTCATTGGCATATAAACCTTGCTCAGTCACAAATAATTCGAGTGTAAGAACACCGACATAATTTAAGTGATTGAGCAAACGGGTAATATAATCTTGCGCAACAGGTTGCAAATCTGTGCTATTTGGCGCAGGTACAATCGAGTGTGACAAGATACCATTATGGTGGTGGTTTTCAGCGAGTGCCCAAGTTTTGACATCGCCATCTTGACCACGAACTGCAATAATCGAAACTTCACGACTGAATTTCACAAAACTTTCAGCGATCAAGCTTTTCGCCGGACCAAGTTCAGCCCACGCTGTATCAATCTGATCTTCTGAACGAAGCACAAATTGACCCTTGCCATCGTAACCACCTGTCACCGTTTTCAGCACGATTGGCAAACCTAGATCAGCCACCGCTTGTTTTAAGCTATCTAAACTATCCACAGCACGATACGGCGCAACAGGAATATCCAATTCATCAAATAAAGATTTTTCAGCCAAACGATTCTGAGCAGTTGCCAAGGCAAGGCGAGGAGGGTGCAGCGTCTTGGTTTGTGTCAAAACATCTACATCTGCCACAGGGGTATTTTCAAACTCAAGACTGAAAACATCCGCACTCGCAATAAAATCCTGTAAACCTTGCTCAGTTTTACTTGAAAAAACTGGACCTAGAATCGCAGCTGGACAGTCAATTTCCGCTTCAAAAAAGCTGCATTGAATATTAAGCGGTAACGCCGCTTGCGCCATCATGCGTCCAAGCTGACCGCCACCAAAAATGCCAATGGTTTTATTCATGATCAGCTCCGTTAAACTTGACCAGGAATGTTATTGCCTGACACTTTTTCGGTTTGAGCAGTACGGAAGTCAGCAACATTTTTAGCAATTTCAGGACGCGTTAAACCTAAGATTTGCGCTGCCATAATCGCAGCATTGGTCGCACCTGCTTGGCCAATCGCTAATGTTCCTACTGCAATACCAGCGGGCATCTGTACGATTGAAAGCAATGAATCAACGCCATTTAAAATCGAAGATTTAACAGGAACACCAAGTACAGGTAAGTCAGTTTTAGCTGCACACATACCTGGTAAATGCGCTGCACCGCCAGCACCCGCAATAATCACTTGAATACCACGGTCACGTGCTGTTTCAGCATATTCAAACAAACGATCTGGTGTACGGTGCGCAGAAACCACTTCAGCTTCGAAAGGTACACCCAATTGTTTGAGCATATTTGCAGTATGTTCGAGTGTTGCCCAATCCGATTGAGAACCCATGATAATCCCGACTAAAGGTTGGCTATCTGTTGCGACCGCATTCATTGGCTTTTCCAAAACATGATAAAAATAGAGAAGTATCTCGACTTGCGCCAAGCACGAAGGAAGAAATTGGCAAATATTATAGCGTTTTTTTCAATCATCCCCAACAAAAGAACGCTGCGAATGATGTTGAATCAAATTAGCTTTGATTGCGGAAAACAAAATAGACACAGCCCAATAGACAGAACATCGCCCAGACGTAATCCAGCTTGAATGGTTGTTTGAATAGAAAAATCATAAAGGGGACGAAGACGATCAACGTTACCACTTCTTGGGTGATTTTCATCTCACCCAAACTCCAGCCATTTGCATTGAGCAGTTTGGTTGCTGGAATCATAAAACTATATTCAAGTAGGGCAATACACCATCCAAATAAAATGGCTTGCCAAAGGGGTGCATGATGCAAAAATTTTAAATGCCCGTACCACGCTAAAGTCATAAAACAATTGGAAATGATAAGGAAGCATAGCGCTATAAGAGTCGGGCTCAAAGTCTTATCCTTTTAGAAAAATTCAGGCTTTAAAATGTGCCTTGCAGGGTATGGGAAGATCATCCAACAGACCTTATATTTTATCATTTATTCGCAATCTGATTCCTAAACAACAACAACGAATTTTGACTATCTTTTCACTGCAAGCCTTGCTATCGTTGCGATTGATTTTTATTGATAATGACAAATACAGACACCAAGTTGTGCTGTATCAAAAGCAGTGGAGTAGGCGAGTTATGCATCTGCATATTTTGGGTATTTGTGGCACATTTATGGGGTCTCTGGCTCTATTAGCACGAGATTTAGGACATAAAGTCACAGGTTCAGATGCCAATGTTTATCCGCCAATGTCTACCCAACTCGAAAATGCAGGTATTGAACTAATGCAGGGCTACGATCGTAGCCATTTACAACCCCATCCTGATCTCGTAATTGTCGGTAATGCCATGAAACGTGGTATTGATGCCGTTGAATACATGCTTAATGAAGGTCTACCTTATATTTCAGGCCCGCAGTTCTTGGCTGACCATGTTTTACAAGGCAAACATGTACTCGGTGTTGCTGGTACTCATGGTAAAACCACAACGACCACAATGTTAGCTTGGGTGCTGGATCAAGCAGGTTTAAATCCTGGATTTTTGATTGGTGGCGTACCGCTTGGTTTTAGCGAAAGCGCACGTTTAGGTGGTGGAAAATACTTCTGTGTAGAAGCAGATGAATATGATTCTGCGTTCTTTGATAAACGTTCGAAGTTCGTTCACTATCATCCTAAAACTGCGATTTTAAATAACCTTGAATTTGACCACGCTGACATTTTTGATGATCTTGCTGCAATTCAAAAACAATTCCATCACCTCGTGCGTACCATTCCAAGTGAAGGCCGTATTATTGCGCCAATCACTGAAACTAATATTGATGAAGTACTGGAGCAGGGCTGTTGGACGCCTGTAGTTCGTACTAGCCTTGAGCCAAATGATCAAGCGGCTTTATCTGCTGAACTGATCAGTGCCGATGGTAGCCACTTTAAAGTATTAGAACAGGGCAACGTGGTTGGCGAAGTACAATGGAATATGACAGGACAGCATAGCGTTGCTAATGCATTAGCCACTATAGCAGCGGCTCAGCATGTCGGTGTTAGCCTTGAGCAAGCTTGCGAAGCCTTATCTAACTTCGTATCGAAGTCTATGATGATTTTGCCCATCACCCAACTGCGATTGAAACCACACTGGACGGCGCACGTAAACGCTTAGGTGAACGTAAACTGTGGGCGATTATCGAGCCTCGTTCAAATACCATGCGTATGGGCAGCCATAAAGATGGTTTGGCGCACTCTGCGCGTTTAGCAGATGAAGTGATTTGGTACCAACCTGAAGGCTTGGATTGGGATTTACAACCTATCATCTCTGCATCATCAAACAAAGCTGAAGTCAGCCGCTCTTTGGATGAGATCATTGCTCGTGTAGTCAATGAAGCAGGTGAGGGTGACGCTGTGGTGATCATGTCCAATGGCGGTTTTGGTGGTTTACACCAAAAGTTGATTACGGCTTTGTCGTAATCTAGCCCATAGTTCACTTTTATAATCTAATCCTGTAGCGGTATTCACTATCGTCACAGGCAACATGGATGCCGCCCGTTGGACTGTGGTATAGGGATATACCATCAGTCCAACAAAAGATTTTTGTTACTTTTCATCTTTGAAAAGTAAGGAAACGCCTCTACACAAACATGTTAATGATTCAGCCTATATGAGGCTGTGAAATCTTGCTAATTAGAGATATCTCCAATCCATTTTAAATGGCAATTAACTCAATTTATTCACAAGTTTCAAAGGCAAAATCTTCATTGCAATGCCTATTGGCAACCACGGCCACTGCGGTACATAAGCTTTCACAGGTTCTTTCTCAATCGCTTTCACCAAGGCCTTAGACCCTGTTTTCTCATCCACCTCAAACGGTAACTTCTTCGCACCTTCATTTAACTCAGTACGAATATAACCTGGGAAAATCGTCGAGACTTTGATTGGTGTATGCAACAACTCGGCACGAATCCCTTCTGCCAAATGCGCAACAGCTGCTTTACTCGCGGCATAAGTCGATAAATGCTTTGGTAAGCCACGCATCGCACTCATCGAAGAAATCACCACCAAATGCCCTTTATTTTGTGTCCTAAAGATTTCAATAGCTGCTTCACACTGCGCCAACGCCGAAATAAAGTTGGTTTCCGCTGTAGCACGATTTACGTCAAAATGACCTTTACCAATACGGCGACCATCACCTACACCCGCATTGACAATAATACGATCAATACTGCCAAATTCTTGCTGGAAAGCTTTGAAAACCGTAAAAACATCATCGTAATGAGTCACATCAAGCGTCTTAATCTTGACCTGAATAGAAAACTGACTTTGCAGCTCTTGTTGTAATGCTTCTAAACGTTCCAACCGTCGTGCACACAACGCCAGATTGTAGCCTTTGGCAGCAAACTCTCTTGCCATACCTGCACCTAAACCTGAACTTGCACCTGTAATTAAAATTGTCTTTGCCATGCCTGCCACCTATTTTTATTTAAATCCATGTTAAAAGTTCAGCATCACGTGCTTTTAAATAATGATGCTCATTAAAGCTGAGTAATTGCAAACGACCATCTACCCAACGCAGTGTTGTGACGCTAGCGTTAGCAATCGACCAATTCAACGCAAAAATCTGTTTCGCATTCAATCCCAAGACCTTGCCCACAGCCACAGAAATGACTCCACCTGAGCTAAATACTACGGCTTGTTTGTGTCCTGTTACATCAATATTGACACAAAGGTTTTGCAAAGCCATTTCTACACGGGTCTGAAAGGCTAACCATGTTTCATGATATTCATGGTCATATTGCTCGCTGATCCAGCGGTCAATCGCACCATCAAAAATTTTAGCCAGATACACACGTGGATTGGTAACTTGAGCGACATCTTGCTTCAATAATTCAGGTTGATTAAAACGCGGCTCGTACTGAGCAAACACATGCTGATGATCAAACTCATTCCAAGCAGACTCTGTTTGCACCACAATGTCTTGAAAACTCTGAGCCAGAGCCAACTGCGCGGTTTGTTGATGACGCTGCATTGACCCAGCAATCACAAGCGGAGTATGTTTTCATGTCGCACTAAATAAATCGTGCTCATCGTTTTAAAATATCCTGTAATTTTGCTGCATATTCAGGGATCAACTGCTGTGCTTCTACATTATTTTCTGCAATGAGCTTTAATGCTCGAATATGTAAAGCGTGGATCATAATCCAAAAGTCTTTAAAAGCTGGATTATCAGTTTGTTGATGGTAATAACGATAATATATTTGCTGAGCAATCACAGCTAAACGGAATAAACCAAACACTTCATAAAATGCCCAGTTCGTCGGCTGTAAGCCTGTTTTTGCCAGATAATAATCCACCACTTGCTGACGCGTCAGCATGCCTTTTAGATTGGTTGGTTGACGGCGGCTGGATTTCATCAGTGCGTCATCATCATCTTGAATCCAGTAGGCGAGGGCACTGCCCAAATCCATTAAAGGATCACCTAACGTTGCCATTTCCCAATCCAATACACCAATCACTTTCGTTGGCTGCTGCGGATCTAAAATAACATTATCAAAGCGCCAATCATTATGAATCACACAAGTTTTAGAGTCAGCAGGGATGTACTGCTGTAACCACTGACGTACAAAAGCAAAATCAGGCACATTCGGCGTTAATGCTTTTTGATAACGTGTATCCCAGCCTTCAACCTGACGGCGGCAATAACCTTCACCTTTGCCAAGTTTTTCCAGTTCTGTACCTTGATAAGGCACTTGATGCAATTCAATCAATTTATCCAAAACATTGAGACAAAGCTGCTGCACCTGTGGCTCATCCAGTTGTAATTCTTTAGGCAAATTGGCACGCGGGATAATGCCTGCAATTCGCTTCATCACATAGAAATCACAACCAATAACTTGTTCGTCTTGGCACAATGCAAGCATTTCAGGCAGGACAGGGTAGTGTGGTGCAAGATGTTTCTGCACATTGTATTCACGTGCCATGTCATGTGCTGATTTGGCCTTAGTTCCCTTAGGAGGACGACGCAAAATCAAATCGACATTGTCATATTCAAGACGATAGGTCCAATTCGATGCACCACCTGAATATTGGGTTACTTGTGCTTGACCTTGCAATTCAACACCTTGATCCTTTAACCATGTTTCAACCGCAGAAATATCCAGTTCTTCACCGTGACGAACTTGCCCACCCACATCAATTACTGTCATTTGCTTATATCCTTATCCGCGACCATAACCACGTTTTTTTAACTCTAATTTAGCAATCATGCCTTTATGCACTTCGTCAGGTCCATCAGCTAAACGTAAACTGCGCGCTTGATTAAAAAATGCAGTCAGTGGAGTATCCCGTGACACACCCTCACCACCGTGAATTTGAATCGCCATATCAACGACATTTTGCAACACAGTTGGCGCAACCACTTTGATCGCTGAAATCTCGGTTAACGCCGCCATATTGCCCAAAGTATCCATCTTGTAAGCTGCATAGAGGGTCAATAACCGAGCTTGGTCGATTTGCACGCGTGCTTCAGCCACACGTTCCAAATTCCCGCCAAGTTTAAGAATTTCTTTACCAAAGGCTTTACGTGACATGCCTCGATCAATCATCAACTCTAGCGCTTTTTCTGCTGCGCCTATACAACGCATACAGTGATGAATCCGTCCAGGCCCTAAACGCCCTTGGGCAATCTCAAAACCTTGTCCTGCACCGCCGATAAAGTTACTGATAGGCACACGCACATTGTCAAAATTGACCTGCCCATGACCATGTGGTGCATCGTAATCACCAAATACAGGAAGCATTCGTTCAATGCTGACACCTTGAGTATCAATCGGTACCAGTACCATCGAATGTTGATGATGACGATCTTTGCTTGGATCTGGCGTATAGGCCATGAAAATGATCACTTTGGCATTCGGATCACCTAAACCTGACGACCACCATTTACGACCATTCAGAACGATTTCATCACCCTCAATCACAGCCGTTGCTTGCATATTGGTGGCATCGCTCGATGCGACTGCAGGTTCAGTCATACAGAACACTGAACGAATTTCAGCATTCAATAGCGGATGCAACCATTGTTGTTTCTGCGCTTCACTACCATAGCGCCATAACACTTCCATATTGCCGCTATCGGGTGCATTACAGTTAAAAACGGTCGGCGCAAGTAAACTACGTCCTGTGAGTTCGGCAATATGTGCGTATTCCTGCACAGATAAACCTACGCCGAGTTCTGCATCAGGCAAAAACATATTCCATAAGCCAGCTGCTTTGGCTTTCGCTTTGAGTTGTTCAAGTTGAGCTGGCCATTGCCATTTGGTCCAATCACCATCGACATTTAAACGATGTGTTTCATCCCAAAATGCTTTTTCTATTGGTTCTATTTCTTGTTGGATAAATGCCTGTGCGCGAGCAATAAAATCCTGTGCACGTTCAGATAATGCAAACATCATCATCTCCCTAAATGAAAAATTTGGCGAAAAACACTTCGCTGCTTTACATCACCATAAGCTAATATTTATTATGAATGAAATGATTTTATTTTATTTAAAACTATGAATCAGATTCATAATACAAACCCATTAGAAGTGGGACATTTCCATCGTATTGATATTAATTTATACCCGCTTTTTATCGCGATTTTTGAACAAAAAAGCATTTCCAAAGCGGCGCAATTACTCTGTATCAGCCAATCTGCGGTTAGCCATGCATTACAGCGATTACGTACCCAACTACAAGATGAACTGTTTGTTCGCAGCGGACAAAAAATGCTGCCAACGCCGTATGCTGAGCAAATTTATCAACCGATTCAAAATGCGCTACTCACGATTCAGAATATTGCAATTCCTCTGCAAGACTTTGTACCAAGCATGCTGCAAAGTATTAAAATTGCCATACATGATGAAATTGAACCGATTATTTTTCCGCAATTGGTTCATCATTTCACCCAACTCAATCTTGATATTCAGTTTCTGAGTTCTAAGTTGGATCGTAAAAATATGCTGGCTGATTTATCAGCTCAACAAATTGATTTTGTGATTGATCTGGTGCAACCGTATCAAGCTAATTTACAGTTTGAAAACTTAATTGATGATCATTTTGTGGTGTGTACACAGCAAATGCAGATGGATTTATCACACTATCTCTCCGCACCACATATCGGTGTATCATCAAGGCGCACCGGCTTATTGCTTGAAGATATTTATCTCAATCGTCAGCAACTGTCGCGGCAAATTTTCTTGCGTTGTCAGCATTATTCCACTGCGCTACAAGTGCTTGCTCAATACCCCGATGCAATTCTGACCATTCCACAAAGTATCCTTAAACATCTGCATTATGCAGAAAATTTAAATATTCATCCGCTACCCATCGAATTACCTAAAATTAAGATGGGCATGTATTGGCATGACACAGTTCGGCACAATCCTCGCCATCAGTTTCTTCGAAACGAAATTTTGAAAATTTTTGAGCCAACCAATTTAGCGCATTAAAACGCTAAACTTGGTTTTAGTGCGAATGAAGAAGAGCTTTAATGCTTTGTAATGCTTAGCTCATCATCACAATTCATCAAATACACTTTAGAAATCATCAGGCGAAGAATATAAATAACTGCCATTGCAAAAACGATATAGCCAATATCAGCAAATAAAAAAGGAATCGAAAACAGGATCAATACAGTAATTGGATAAACCCAACGCCTCCATCCTGATAAATAAAACGCCTCATAAAACAGCCAAATATAAGTGCTGTATACCGCCAAACTGGTCGCAATAATTAATCCCATCATTTGGCTTGAAATATGTGCATGTTGTGTTGAAACATCAACTGCGGCAGCTAAAGCAGCACCTAATACAGCAATACTGATAAAGATAAAAAAGTGGCCATAGCCCCATAAAAACGGCTGCACACCACGGCGTTGATGGTGATGATGACTACGATCAAAATAGACCCACCACATCGCAAACATCATCAATAAACCGCCAATAATTAAAAATACTTCTTGGTAATTGATCACACGATTCGAAAAGGCTTCCTGTGTAGCGGCAAAACTGCCAATAATGGATTCGCCTAATACAATAATGGTCAGTAGCCCATAACGTTCGACAATATGATGTGGATGCCATGGCGTGGCGGCATGCTTTTCCGCATAAAAAGGAACGGCTAATTCAAAAAAGACCAATATAAGAAATAACCACGTGGTCATATGAATAGAGCTAAAATTACCAACCAGCCAACCTAACTGAACCAACACTATACCGATTGCATAACGATAAGCAGTCACTTTGCGCTCGGGATCATGCTTTGCCACACGTATCCATTGAGTGACTAAAGCCAATCGCATAATCACATAACCAATAATAATCACATCGAAATTGTGTTGTTGAAAAACGGCTGGAATCCCAGCTGCCATCACTAATGACCCCGCGATTTGCACAAAAGTAAGACAACGATAAAGCGTGTCATCATTGTCATACGCGGAAGCAAACCACGTAAAATTCATCCATGCCCACCACAGAGCAAAAAACACCATACAATAGGTCGGCAGAGCATGCCATAAGTGCCCCTCAATCATGGCATGATGTAGTTGCTGCCCAGCAGTCGCAATGGCAACAACAAAAATAAGGTCAAATAAAAGCTCTAACGGGGTAGCAGCACGATGTGCTTCTTCAGGGTCACGAGGGGCAAACAATTTCAGGGGTTTATTTAGTATTTTTTCAACACTCATTTCTTATTTCTCAAAACAAAATAAAGCTCTTCAGGTATAACTTAATCGATCTCGGCTGTTTTACCTATTGTCCTGATCATACAAAATCATGTTTAAAATTTATGCGTTGAACATTTGCTTAAATAGATTATTTGTGTAATTCTACGCACATATTTGGATGTCACCATCCATACAAAATTTGTTGACAAGGGGAGTAGCCTCCTCCAAACCTAAGAGATCAAATACTTAGGTGTCAGAGCTCCGTCATTACACTTTGCAAAAAGTCGGACTCTGAGCATCACAATCATTTGTGATGTAGGCAAGACCTTGATCATGTTGAAACAGATGTATTAATTCATCTGGCAACTGGTCAAGGTTTTTTTATGTCCATTTGCCAGATAGGGAGTTGTGATGGAAACTATCGGCAATTTATGGCTGTATGTTGCGTTCTTTGGCATTGTCATTGTCATGCTATTGATCGACTTTTTAGGCTTTAAACAAAAGCAAAACCAAGATGTTCCAATTAAGCAGGCGGCGTATTGGAGTATTGCTTGGGTCACAGTTGCCATGCTCTTTGGTGGTGGTTTGTGGTTCTACCTTCAGCAAACACTGGGTGCGACCATAGCGAACCAAAAAACCATGGAATACTTCGCAGGTTATCTACTCGAAAAATCACTTGCGATTGATAACGTCTTTGTGTGGCTGATGATTTTCGCTGCATTTGCGATTCCACCCGCGCTACAACGTAAAATTTTACTTTACGGCGTACTTGGGGCAATCATTCTAAGAACTATCTTTATCTTTATCGGCGCTTGGTTTGTTCAAGAGTTTTCATGGGTGCTGTATATCTTCGGCGCGTTCTTGGTCTATACAGGCTTTAAGTTCCTCAAAGGACAAGATGAAGACACCAATATCGAAGATATTAAATTGCTGAAATGGCTACGCAAACATATGCGTATTACGCCAAAATTAGAAGGCAATAAATTCTTCATTCGCCAAAATGGTGTACTTTGGGCAACGCCTTTATTCTTGGTATTAATCCTTGTTGAAGCTTCAGATGTAATTTTTGCTGTTGACTCCATCCCTGCGATTTTTGCTGTTACCAGTGACCCGTTTATTGTTTTAACCGCAAACTTAATGGCGATCTTGGGTCTCCGTGCAATGTTCTTCTTGCTCGCAGGTGCAGCAACCAAGATGCATTATTTACCGTATGGTTTGGGGATTATCTTATTGTTCATCGGTGCGAAAATGTTATTGCTCGATGTGTTCCACATGCCGATTTGGATTTCACTCGGTTTTATTGTCCTTGTGCTCAGTATTACGGCTTATCTCTCTATACGTCATAACAAACGTCAAGCGCAATAATCACAAAGCATTTAAAAAAGGGTCTTTATGGAAGGCCCTTTTTTATTTGAGCATCATCCACTAATTGCAATTTAGGCCATTGCTGTAACCACTGTTTGGATTCAATCCGTTGTTTAAAGATGTCATAGCTGACCAATGCAGGATTCCAACGTAATTTGAGTGCAAATAAATCATGCAGACCAAAGGGTGCGATCAATTCCAATTCTCCTGAGCGATTTAAGCGGACTGCAAGCGCCGTTGCTGTGTCTGGCCATAGTGACAAAGCCTGCTCAATCGAGACTAGAGGCTGAATTTTTTCGGTCTTATCCTGACCATACCAGGTATGCACCAAGGCTTGATTTACCACATCCCATTGTTGTTCAGGAAAGATTCGCGCTAGTGCGTGCTGTAATTGCTTTTCTCTGCTGTGATCACGCTCAGTTGCATCATAGTAGATCACATCTATATCGCAATTGTTCAAGTCAAAGCTTTGACCATGTAAATGTGCCCATACGGTATTCCGAAGCACACCTGCACTTAAATAAGCCGTAGGATGCAATTGAGCCAGTAGCTGCAACATCCCATACAAAATAGGGCAGTGCATAATCAGATCAAATAGTCTGCTTCGATTGCTTTGCTCTGTCTCTACGTTTCCTCCAGATAAGACATACATTTCGATCTCCCCAAACTGAGTTACTTTAAATTATGAGTCACATTTATATACCTTTTCAGCACTTAAAATAGGCGAATAATCCAGTAAGTTTCACAAAGTCAGGTATAATCATTCGAAAAACATTGTAGGTTGTTATGACTTTGGCTACTCCTATCACGGTGATTCGTGGTCGCTTCTTAGATATTCAAAACACTGTTTCTCAAGCCGCAGAAATTACCGATCAAGTTCGCTATCTCGAAGATGGTATCATGATCACTGAACAAGGTAAGATTCGTTGGTTTGGCGCTTGGGAAGATGCTCAGTCTGAACTACCTACAAACGTTGAAATTCAGCATTATCCAGAACAACTTATCATTCCTGGCATGATTGATACGCATATCCATTTTCCGCAAACTGAAATGGTCGGTGCATACGGGGAACAGCTGCTCAGTTGGTTAAATACATATACCTTTCCAACAGAAATCCAATTTCAAGACAAAGCTTATGCGCAAGAAATCGCTAAATTTTTTGTGAATGAATTACTCAAAAATGGAACAACAACCGCACTGGTATTCTGTACGGTTCATCCAGAATCAGTCGATGCCCTGTTTGAAGCTGCACAACAGCACCAAATGCGTTTAATCGCAGGTAAAGTGATGATGGATCGTCATGCACCTGAAGCGCTGTGTGATACCGCAGCAAGCGCTTACGACGACTCTAAAGCACTGATTGAGAAGTGGCATGGTCAAGGACGTGCCTTGTATGCAATTACACCTCGTTTTGCACCTACCTCAACCCCAGAACAACTCGAAAAAGCAGGGCAGCTCAAAGCACAATTCCCAGATGTCTATGTGCACACCCATTTAAGTGAAAATAAAGATGAAATCGCTTGGGTGAAAGATTTATTCCCCGAACAAAAAGGCTATCTCGATGTCTATCACCATTATGGCTTAACTGGACAACGTTCGGTCTTCGCACATTGCGTTCATTTGGAAGATGCTGAATGGCAGTGCATGCATGATACGGACTCAGCAATCGCATTCTGTCCGACCTCAAACTTATTCCTAGGCAGCGGTTTATTTCCATTGAAAAAGACTTGGGAGCAAAAAGTTAAAGTTGGCTTGGGTACAGATATTGGGGCAGGGACATCTTTCAGTCTCCTACAAACGGTAAATGAGGCTTATAAAGTCCAGCAACTGCAAGGGGACAAACTCTCTGCTTTTGAATCCTTATATCATGCCACTTTAGGTGGCGCGAAAGCCTTAGACTTAGATGATAAGTTAGGGAACTTTAATATCGGTAAAGAAGCTGATTTTGTAGTGCTCAACCTCAAAGCAACAGCTTTGCAACAACTGCGTCAGTCACGCTCAAAGTCGATTGATGATAGCTTATTTGCACTATTTACCATGGGTGATGACCGTAATATTGAGGCAACTTATATTTATGGACAAAAAGCATATAGTGCCCACTAAACAAACGTCCAAACAAAGACTTGAGTGGGTGTTGTTGGTTTTAGGCTGAGCTGTTCTTTTGAAACGTGACAGCCGTCAGCCGAAAAATGATACATTTTCTGCACCATCAAAAGGTGCATGAAATGTGATTTTGTTTTAAAATTCTCATATTAACTCAAGATTTCGAGGTGTTGCTGGTCAACACCTTTTTTATTTTTCCTGTTTTTAAGTTTTAGGACTCTATCGATGACTGTTGCAATGCGCGTAATGATTTCCAGTGAAGAGATCCAAGCCAAAGTGAAAGAACTCGGCGATAAAATCAACGCACACTATGCTCAAAGTGATAAAGAACTGGTATTGATTGGCTTATTGCGTGGTTCTGTCATTTTCATGGCAGATTTGTGTCGTGCCATTGAAAAACCACATGAACTCGATTTTATGACCGTATCTAGCTATGTAAACGGTACAACTGTTTCTTCACGTGATGTCAAAATTTTAAAAGACCTCGATGGTCAAATTCGAGGTAAAGATGTTCTCGTCGTTGAAGATATCATCGATTCAGGACGGACATTAAGTAAAGTGATGGAAATTCTGCAAACCCGTAATCCAAATTCAATTGAATTATGTACCTTGGTCAGCAAACCATCACGCCGTGAAATTAATTTAGATGTAAAATTTCTTGGTTTTGAAGTTGAAGACCGCTTTATCGTTGGTTATGGCCTCGACTTTGATCAAAAATATCGTCATCTACCATTTATTGGTGAGATTGGTCTTTGAGGGCTTTTGACATCTCTCGCAAATTGAATCTTTAAATAAATTTTTGGGGTTTATATTTTGCTAAGATGTCAGTTGTAATCAAGGTGCTGCAAAGCACCTTTTTTTGTTGGAAAAGTTATTTAACTTGACTCAAGTTGCACAAAAATACGACATAAGTGGAAAATCCACTACAGACAAAAGTAAGCTCTATCAAGCAGGATAACAATAAATACCATTGTGAAAACAAGGAGAAAAGACAATGTGGTCTCTAATTGTGGCAATTGTAGTTGGTTTTTTTGCGGGCTTAATTGCACGTGCTTTACATCCTGGAGATGATAAAGCAGGCTTCATCGTTACAACCTTATTAGGGATAGCAGGTTCCTTACTTGCCACCTACGGCGGTCGATTACTCGGTTTATATGCAGAGAATTCAGCGGCTGGTTTTATTGCGTCAGTCATCGGTGCCGTTATTATTCTATTTATCTACAATCTTGTGACCAAGAAAAGTTAATCTCAGGTTAAAACTCCCAATTCATCGTTAATCAATGAATTGGGAGAATTTCTATAATTCTAATTCTTTCCAAATCATTTGGATTTCTTCGGCACTACGACCACCGACCATTTTTAAGCCATTGCCAAAAATTAAGGTTGGTGTGCCTTGTACCCCCAATTTACGACCTAATTCTAAATTACGATCAATTGGATTCGCACAAGTTTTGGCTTTGGGCTGAACATTTTTTTGCAATAGATTCTTCCATGCATATGCAGGATTTGCTTCACACCAAACTTGTTTAGACACAGCAATTGACTGTGTTTTTAATGGATAAATGAAGGTGTAAATAGTGACATCATTTAGCTTATCTAGCTCTGCCTCTAGTTTTTTACAATACGGGCAATTAGGGTCAGAGAAAATTGCCAATTGTCTTTTGCCATTGCCTTTCACTGTTTTGATCGCATCTTTGAGAGGAAGTTGCTTCCAATCAATTGAATTCTGCTTTAACACTAAATCTTTAGTCAGATTCTTTTGATCTTTAAGACGAACCATTGATCCGATGAACATATGCTCGGCATTTTCATCTAAATAAATGATCTGATTATCGAGATTGGCACTATATAAACTAGACATTTCAGTAGGCTGAATATTGGTAACTTGAATATTGGGATATTGTTTACTCAAATTGCTTTTTAATGTTTCCACATTTGCAAAGCTGAAAGCAGAGACACAGCCTAACAGTGAAAAAATCCCAATTTTCTTTAACATGACGCAAACTCAATTTTGAAATCAACGGCTATTGTAATCACTCTGATTTATTGAGACTGCAAAGCTTACGGAGTCACAACCAAAATCAAACCAATCGCCCCATGTTTCACGTGGAACGTTCTATTCATTTCAATCAATTTGATGGAGTTCTCAAGTTAAAGCATATTTTAAGTAAAAAGCTGACAATTTTTATTACATCATATTGAAATTATTACTATAAATTTAAAACCAAGTAGATCGTAGAGTTGATCTTTGGAATAATCTCATCGAAATTAAATCATCTCTCTAAACCAAAGATTCATAGCAGCGTAATCGCCAATTTTGTCATATTGCGCTGCTTCATTTTTAAGAAATAAGGATATGTTCTCTTAAATCTGTGTTTTTAGTTTCATCCAACTTAATTGCAATTCTAAATGCTTTAAAAAATCTGGGTATATCAATGTACAATGCTGAATTATTAGAAGAAGCCAAAACCTTTATGTTCCATATGCTCACTAAAGTTGTGGAATATGGTGGCTCTGATTTATTTATAACCGCTGATTTTCCGCCGAGTATTAAATTACAAGGATTAATGCGACCTTTGGGGCAGCAGGCTCTAACAGCTGATAAAACCAAATTATTTGCTTATAGTTTAATGAATGAAAAGCAAAGACAAGAATTTGAAAATGAATGGGAATGTAATTTCGCCATTAATGTTCCAAATGTTTCACGTTTCCGCGTCAATGTATTCAAACAACAACTTCAAATCGGGATGGTCATTCGTACCATTACCTCTGAAATTCCAACCTTTCAAAAACTAAAACTACCAGAATCACTTAAAAATGTGATTATGGAAAAGCGTGGTTTAGTATTGGTCGTTGGCGGTACTGGTTCAGGTAAGTCGACCTCTTTAGCAGCCATGATTGATCATCGCAATGAGAATTCAGCAGGTCATATCATCACCGTTGAAGACCCTGTGGAATATGTACACAAGCACAAAAAATCGATGATTACGCATCGCGAGGTTGGCGTTGATTGCCACTCATGGCATCACGCTTTGAAAAACACCTTACGCCAAGCGCCTGATGTCATTCTGATTGGAGAGATCCGCGATACTGAAACCATGGAACATGCGATTGCTTTTGCGGAAACAGGACATCTCTGTTTAGGGACTTTACACGCAAATAATGCCAACCAAGCCTTAGATCGTATTATTAACTTCTTCCCTGAAGAGCGCCGTAACCAATTGCTGATGGATTTATCATCCAATATGAAAGCCATTATTTCACAGCGCTTAGTTCGTACTGAGGATGGTAAAGGTCGTCGTGCAGCAATTGAGATTCTACTCAATACGCCATTGATTGCAGATAATATTCTAAAAGGACAATTCCATGTGCTTAAAGAAATTATGAGCAAATCACGTGAATTGGGTATGCAAACGTTTGATCAGGCCCTATTTGATCTCTATAACGAAGGCGCGATTAGCTATGATGAGGCGCTGCGAAATGCAGATTCAGTCAATGAATTACGCTTACAAATCAAATTGAAAAGTAACCGCCAAGAGGGTGTCCCTGTCGCTGCAACGGCACTGAATATGGTGAAAGAAGAAGAAAAAGCTGAAGAGCAAGAAGAAGCTTAAACATAAAAAAGCGTAGGTTTGCGTAAAATCTACGCTTTTTAAAAATTTTCATTTGATTTTAAAACCACGCCATTCGCCAATCACAGCATGTCGTTCATCTTCATAAGAGACAGCAAGCTGAGATACTAAACAGCATTGATCACATTGGAATGCAAAATGATGAAACTCACTAGAGTTTAATCCGGTACTCCAATTTTGACCACAAGATGGGCAGAGCCGTGTATCTTCATTTTTCCTACGTCCCCAATAACGTTGAAGATAATAATAGGTAGCTATACCAGTCACTTCTTCAACATATTTACAAATTTTTTGACCAGCTTTTGACAATTCACTATCTGGAGTTGCCAATTGTTTATAGGCTACTTTTTCCAAAGCACCACTATTTATCCAAGCTTGATCACAGTTTTTATATTCTTGTTGCCAAAAATATATTTCTTCTCGTTGTTGATGCTCCCCAGAAAGAAGAAAAATCGGAATTGGGTAACCGTTATCCCCACGACACACGGGTGATTGCCAATCATCCATATGGGTATTGAGATAAAGGAAACTAACATTTTTCCAATGGGTATTTTGTTCTGGAACATCATCATCAATACATTCCCATGCTGGTTCGCAACTAAAGAACTCAATAACGCGTTTCAGTCGTTCTATGCCATATTTGCAATGATATTCTTTCAGATTTGCATTAATACCTTGCAAATGAATATACGAACACAGTAGTCCATCTTGTACGATTAAAAAATTCTCACCGCATACCTGTCCATTATAAAATAAAGAGGAAATATAGTCTTCGACTATCCATTCTGCATCCTCTCGACTTGTTTTTGTAATGGGTCCAAAAATCACTTTATAAGCAATCATTTCTAACTCTTTTACTAAACTCTATCCCAAAGATAGATTTATTTAGATACTTTATAAAATAAATCTGTTGTTATAAATTAAGCATCTATTGTAAATTTCTTTTTTAAAGCATGCCAATAACTAGAAATTTTTTTCTTCAAACTGATAATAAACTCTTTAAAACCAACTACCTTTTTATCTTGTTGCTTTAACCGCTCTTGCAAACGCTTTTCTTTTTCTTGAATTTCGGCCAATCTTTTATCCTTGGCTTCTTGCTCTTCCTTTAATTTATCTGCCACTGTTTTACCAACACCCTTACATGGCTTAGATTGAAAGACTACGGTTTCATTTTCACGGCATTGATAAATCTCAGTTTTAGAATTAGTGAATGTTGAAAACATCAAGAAGCATGTCCCTAAAATCAAATGATTCAATATATATAACCTAATATTCATAAAGTTTTATTAGTTTCCAAATTATTGTTTTAAATTATATTAATCAAAATTAAAAAGTAAATTAAAATTATTAAATGATAAATATTATATAAATTTAAAAACCAGTTTTAGTCTAAATAAAAAAGCACTAAAAGAAATTTCCTTTAATGCTTATAATGTTAAGTTTCTAAATTATTTAAATTTATTTACCAATACAGAACATAATTTAATTAATAAAATATTTTAATAACAACAACTTATATTTTTAATTTATCAACTGAGACTAACATGAGACTAATTTTGCTGATACTAGAGTATTTAAAGTGCTTTTTGATGAAACATGACCTGAACACTTACACTCCCAAAAAAGTACTACATGGGGGAGGGTAAAAGTTTTTAGTGGCTAGTTGATAGGACACCACCCAGTACCACACTCAAAAAAAATCTGATTTTCAAAAATAAGTTAAAAAAGTTAAAGCTCATTTGTTTAAATCATTGATCTATTTGGCTAGGTATATCAATTGGGAGTGTTAAAAGTTAAAGCTGTGTTAAAACGACACAGCGATTTTCTTAGTCATTTCTATAGTCAACTTTTTATTTATACCTTGTTGTGCCTTGTCGTAAGGGTGGAAATGTATATAAGCGCAATTTTGAGCTTTGCTTTGAAAACAGTAGCTTAACTAATTTACTTGGATGTACTTGGATGGGATGCCATACTTTTCCCATTTTAGTCTTACGTACCCTTACGGTTTAGCATATTTACCTTGATGTTCCTTGATGAAATTAAACATCTCTTTAACTACTTAAAGTCTTTCCATATATAGGTTATAGGTCATTTTTAATGATATTTGATCTGTAGCTTATCAAGATAGTTCCTAAGACAATATAAGTCTAAATTATTAGGTTTTTGCTGTACGTAGTTGTACGGAATCAGGCTATTTAGGTTGCCGTAGGGTGACAGGATTAGGGTTTGCTGAAATGGGCTAAAGCCTTTCTGTATATAGTTTTGCGTGTGATTTTATGCTCTTTTCTTACTGTAATCCGTCAACCTAAATTGAAATACCTTGTCTAAGCAAATTTACGGCGTTCTTGTCAGTGAAAATATCAAAACATTAATATTTTATTTCATTGGCTTACTGATTTTCTTATCAAAAAAAATGTCAAAGTTTTTGTTAAAGGCATTGGCACATAAAAAAGCCTCCAATTAAGGAGGCTACTTTTGAATATTTACTATTTGTCTATATCTTTTAATAATGGTGGGGTAGCTTGAGATGCTAGTTTTTTCATAGATGAAGAGTTTTGCAAACTTTGTCTCTGCATTTGGGCCATCGCACTAAGTTGCTTTGAATAGCCACCAAAAATTTAGACACACATAGCCCGATTGAAATGGGCTTTTTCATACTCTAATGGAGAACGTTGACCATTAGAACCATGTCTGCGTTT
>LULL01000149.1_pt1 | contig 33745 bp, 37 predicted proteins | sample 728161 | NCBI WGS metagenome assembly LULL01 (sample SAMN03860290, study PRJNA289734) | marine metagenome | biome: seawater column; feature: ocean; material: water; isolation source: Red Sea water column Station 149 - depth 500m | place: Saudi Arabia: Red Sea | collected 2011-10-15 | depth 500 m
TTATAGACAGTAGTGAGGCTTTAAAAGACTTTCCTAGAATAGTTCTAAACAAAGAAGAATTAAAAAAAATTATAAATGGACTTCAAGTGGACTATAATGCGCGGCAAGAAAAAGAAGGAATAGTAAGATTATACGAAGAAGAAGGTTCGTTTATAGGAATCGGTAGTGTTGATTCATCTATGAAGGTCTCGCCTAAAAGGCTTTTTAATACTCAAAAATACTCTGCTTCACCTTCAAAAATTTAGGAAAAATTTTGGTTTTAGATAATTCTAGTAAGAAAGAAATAGTTTCAAAGTTTGGTAGGTCCAGTTCTGATACTGGATCTGCAGAAGTTCAGATAGCACTTTTGTCAGCTAATATTGATTCACTTCAATCTCATTTCTCAGAAAACTCTAAAGATCACCATTCAAGAACTGGTTTGATAAGGATGGTAAATAAAAGACGGAAACTCCTAGATTATTTGAAAGAGAAGAAGCCCGAAACTTATTCTAAGCTTTTAAGTGAGCTTGGTTTAAGAAGATAAATCTATTTATTTCCTTTTTATAAAACCCTTTGGGGGTATTTTTATTAATAATTAAAAAACATATGGAAAATTACAAGAAAATTACAAAAATTGGCAATAATGAAATTGTCTTTGAAACAGGAAAAGTAGCGAGACAAGCTACCGGTGCGGTATTAGTATCCTCAGGTAATACTCAGGTTCTATCAACAGTGGTTGTAGGAAAGCCGCCAGGAGAACGTCAAGACTTCTTTCCCCTTACAGTTAACTATTTAGAAAAAACTTATGCTACAGGAAAAATTCCAGGAGGATTCTTCAAGAGAGAGGGAAGGCCTACCGAAAAAGAAACTTTAACCTCAAGATTAATTGATAGACCAATACGACCACTTTTTGAAAATGACTTCTTATATGAAGTTCAAGTCATTTGTACTGTGCTTTCATCTGATAAAGATGAAGATCCAGATATCCTCTCTTTCTTGGGTGCTTCAGCTGCTTTAGCTATTTCAGGTCTTCCATTTAAAGGTCCTTTAGGGGCTGCAAGGGTAGGATTTATAGAAGGTCAGTATGTTATCAATCCTCTACGAAGTGAAATGGAGAATTCTTATTTAGATATGGTAATTGCTGGCAGTGACTCAGCTGTGATCATGGTGGAATCTGAAGCCAAGGAGCTAACTGAGGATCAGATGTTAGGAGGAATCCTTTTTGCCCATCAAGAAATGCAAGAGTCTATTAAAGCTATAGAGGAAATGGCAAAAGAAGTTGGGAAAGAGCCTTTTGAGTATGAACCAAAAACTATAGATGAAAATCTATTAAAGACTGTAGAGAAAAATTTTACCGACAAGATCACCGAAGCATATTCAATTAAAGATAAGCAAGAAAGAGTGCAATTTATAGCTGGAATCAAAGAAAAACTGATTGAAGAAAAAATACCAGAAGATGAAGACTCCGAAATCTCTGAATCAGATTTACTGGATGCTTTTAAAAAGGTAGAAAAAAAGATTGTAAGGACAAGACTCCTAAATGGTGAGGCTAGAATTGATGGTAGAGACCTGGATACGGTAAGACCTATTTTTGTTGAAGCTGGTCTTTTACACAATACACACGGTTCCGCTTTATTTACGAGAGGTGAAACTCAAGCCATAGTGGCTGCAACATTAGGTTCTCCCAGGCAAGCTCAATTAATTGATGCACTTGAAGGAGAGTTTAAGGATCAATTTATGCTTCACTATAATTTCCCACCATATTCAGTAGGAGAAGCTAGCTTTTTAGCTGGCCCTAAGCGTAGAGAAATAGGCCATGGAAAACTGGCGAGAAGAGCTTTAGAAGCGGTACTTCCTGATCCTGAAGAATTTCCTTATACGATCAGGGTTGTTTCTGAAATAACTGAATCTAATGGTTCTAGCTCTATGGCGTCTGTTTGCGGATCTAGCTTGGCTCTCATGGATGCCGGTATACCAATTAAAAAATCAGTAGCAGGAGTAGCGATGGGCTTGGTAAAAGAAAATGAAGATTTCGCTGTTATTACTGACATTTTAGGTGATGAAGATCATTTAGGAGATATGGATTTTAAAGTTGCAGGAACTGCTGATGGAATAACAGCTCTTCAAATGGATATTAAGATAGATGGCATAACAGAAGAAATCTTTGATGACGCCTTAAAAAAGGCTAATAAGGCTAGGTCTGTAATTCTTGAAAAGATGAATGAAGAGCTTTCTAAACCCAGAGAAGAACTATCCTCAAAAGCTCCTCAAGCTGTAATAATTCAGATTGATACTAAGAAGATTAGAGATGTTATTGGAAAAGGCGGAGAGACAATTAGAGGGTTAGTTGAAGAGACAGGAGCACAGATTGATGTTGATGACTCAGGTAAAGTAACAGTTTATGGAGACACTCCTGAATCAAGGTCTATGGCGGTTGAAAGGATAAATGCGCTGACTGAAGAGCCTGAGGTTAATAAGATTTACACAGGGAAAGTAGCAAACATAGTTGATTTTGGTGCTTTTGTGACAATCATGCCTGGAAGAGATGGTCTAGTTCATGTTTCAGAAATTTCTGAAGAAAGAGTTGAAAATGTGTCAGATTATTTCGTAGAAGGAGAAGAAGTGAAGGTAAAAGTGTTAGAAGTAGACAGACAAGGTAAGATCAGATTAACCATGAAAGGACTGGACGATTAAATATTTGAAAGTTTAAGTCTTTTATGCTAAGTCCTTATTTGTTTATTTAATTACTTTACTGTTAAATACCGGAGTCCGGGTTCTGCCTGGACGTTTGTTTAGCTAAATTAATGGGTGAAATATGAATGCACTTAATATGGTAAAAGATCTAATAGGTCAATTAACTGGCATCATAGTATCTCTAATCGCACTTGGAGTTGCTGCTGGAGTAGTATTCGGCGGTGGTCTTCCTTTTGTAGGTGGAGTTCTTGATGGCCTTCTTGGACTAGTTAACACTCTTGGTGATAACGGTCTAGTAGGTTTAATCGTACTAGCGGTTTTACTTGACCTTTATAGATAAGTTTTTACTTAGCTATTGCATAGAAAGGGGGCCTCTAAAGGTACCCCTTTCTTTTTTTAGGGTTACTTAGGGGGTGATATGGATCTTGTAGAAAGAATAAAACGTTGGTTGTGGGAAGCAACTAAGCTTTTAGCTTTGATAGTAGCTGTTTCAGTATTGGTTTCTGTTCTGTTTGGACCTTCAGCACCATTTTTTGGTAATGTTATGACAAACTTGGGACCGGTTATTGATACACTGGGATCTGAAGGATTGGCTGTCATCATAGCTCTAATAATAATTTTAGGGATTTGGAACGGCAGATCATAAAAAAGGATTAAAATAAAAAAGGCATCTTTAAGGTGCCTTTTTTATTTGGGAAAAAAATATGAAGATACAAGAAGGAAGGGTCTCGATTGAAGAGGCAGTTGAAATAGGAACAGGGGGTCAAAAAGTCTTATTTGCAGATATATTCTTACCTCCTAAAGAAGAGCTTAATAGACCTGCAATTTTGTTTGTTCACGGAGGAGGGTGGATAGAAGGTGATAGATCTCAACTTAGAGGGTATGGCATTTTATTAGCTAGATTGGGATTCGTAACCATGTGTAATTCTTATAGATTATCTAATGAAGCACATTGGCCAGCTCAAATCCAAGATGTTAAGTGTGCTATTAGGTATCTAAGAGCTAATGCACAGAAGTTAGGCATTGACCCTGAGAGAATTGGTGTATCGGGTAATTCAGCTGGTGGTCATTTATCTTTAATGGCTGCTGCGACTTCATATGATGATAGCTTTGAGGGTGATGGGGGTAACAACGATGTATCATCAAAAGTAAAAGCTACTTGTGCTATTTATCCTCCCACCACAATTCGTCAGTTGGACCTTGATCCTCTTGAAAATGCTTATGCCATGCTCATGGGTTCAGAAGCTAACGAAGAGGATTATAAGAAAGCAAGCCCTATGAATTACGTATCCCAAGATTTTCCACCTTGTATGTTGGTTCATGGGTCCACGGATAGTGTTGTCCCTTTAAAAGAAAGTACAGGCTTCTACGATAAACTGAAAGAAAAAAATATACCTGCTTCTCTGCATGTCTATTCGGAAGAAGATCATGCCTTTGATGGTGAAAGTGAGAAGGGAAGGAGTGTAAAATTTCTAAAAGGAAAAAGCTGGTGGCTATGGGTAGACTTGAACTACCGACCTCAGCATTATGAATGCTGCGCTCTAAACCAGCTGAGCTACATAGCCAAGGGTCAGGATTGTCAAAGCCTAGCTTCGGAAAGTCAAGTTTGTATTAGACATTAAACAAGAAATGCATAATGTCTCCATCCTTAACTAAGTAATCTACACCTTCAGTTCTTAGTTTCCCAGCAGATTTTGCTCCAGCTTCTCCTTTGTAAGTCATAAAGTCATCAAAAGAGATTGTTTCAGCTTTAATAAAGCCCCTTTCAAAATCAGTATGTATTTGACCTGCTGCCTCCGGAGCTGTCATACCTTTTTTTAAATTCCAAGCTCTAACCTCCTTAGGACCAGCAGTAAAGAAAGTTATTAAATTAAGCATGGAGTAGCTTTCTCTTATTAATTTATTTAAACCCGGTTCATTCATGTCCATGTGTTTAAGCATCTCAAGACGTTCTTCTGTTTTTAACTCAGCTATTTCTGCTTCAATTTGATTACACAAAGCAAGCACTCTAGACCCTTTGGATTCAGCATATTCTTTTAATTCTTGTAGTAAAGAGCTTGTTTTTTGGGGCTCTTCTACATTTGCAATGTATAGGCAAGGTTTTATGGTTATTAGTTGGAGATCTTTAAAGTCATCTTTATATATACTCATAGTAGAATCTCTTCCAAGGATTCCTTCCCCCATCTCTTTTGCAAGAATTTCTAACTTTTCTAGTTGAGAGGCAGCAGATTTATCACCGGTTTTAGAAACTCTTTCTAATTTATCTTTAGCATTTGAAACTGTTTCAATATCAGCTAGAAGCAATTCAGTTTCCACTACTTCTAAATCTACTATAGGATCAATTTCATCATGTACGTGACTTATGTTCTTATCTTCAAAACATCTAACTACATGGATTATGGCTTGCGTTTCTCTTATATGAGACAAAAACTGATTACCTAAGCCCTCTCCCTTGCTCGCACCTTTTACTAACCCTGCTATGTCTACAAATTCTGTTGTTGTTGGGATGGTTGATAAGGGACTCACTATTGTTGAAATTTTTTTCAGGCGATCATCAGGAACGGAAACCATTCCTTGGTTTGGTTCTATAGTACAAAAAGGAAAATTTTCAGCGTCTATGCCAGCGGCAGTTAAAGCATTAAATAAGGTTGATTTACCTACGTTTGGTAATCCTACGATTCCACATTTCAGACTCATCTAAAAATTTTATGTATGCAATTCAAGCATTGCCTGCTGCCATTTACTTTTGATAATTAAATCTAATATGTCTAATGTATTCTCAAAAGAGGTATCTAATATTTTTCTATCTGTTTTATTTACCTTACTTAAAACATATTTAACTACATCCGCACCTTTTCTTGGGTGGTCAATACCGATTCTCATCCTTAAAAAAGAAGCATCACCCTTTTGACTGTCAATTATGTTTCTTAGACCGTTATGTCCGCCATGGCCACCACCTTCTTTTAATTTGATTTTGCCTAAAGGCAAATCAAGTTCATCATGAACAATTAGAATATCTTCATTAGATAGCTTTAAAAAATTTTTTATGGCAGAAACTGTTTTACCACTTTCATTAACATAAACAGTAGGTATGCAAAGATGTATATTCTTTTTTCCTATTTTTTTGCTACCGTATAAAGCAAAGAACTTATCTTCTTTAGAGAGGGAGATTTTTATCCTGTCAGAAAGAAAGTTGACATAGTCAGCACCACAATTGTGACGGCTTCCTTGATACTCTTTATCTGGATTGCCCAATCCAACTATGAGCAAATTTTTAGATAACATGCTTTAGGGGCAATTACTCTTTTTGTTTTTCCTCAGAAGGATCTGATTCTTTACTTTCGGTTGGAGTTTCCGAATCTTCTTCTGTACCTTCAGTTACTTCTGCTTCTCCTTCTTCTCCTTCTTCTCTTTCTCCTTCTTCTCCTTCTTCAAGTTCTAATTCCTCTTCCTCTTCTTCAATAATCATTTCTCTGGTTTCGGTTACTGATACAACAGCTTGGTCTCTATCTTCGTCTTGTTGAAGAATTGTAATTTCTACACCTTCAGGAAGCTTGATTTCACTTAGAGATATGGTGTCTCCAATGTCCATTTCTTGAACATCTATTTCTAACTGTTCTGGTAGATTTGAGGCTAAACAGGAAATCTCTATATCATTTATTAAATGGTTAACCTGCCCACCGCTTACTTTGACTCCAATACAACTTTCATCGTTTAAAGTTCTTATAGGTACTACAAGTGTAATTTTTGAATCAGGGTCCACTCTCATGAAATCTGCGTGTAGTACCCTAGAAGTAGCAGGGTGTCTCTGGATTTCTTTCACCACAACATCAACATCTTTTCCATCCATTGAGATTCGAAGAATTTGTGTAGCAAAACCTGCAATCTCGGTAGCCTTTACAATATCTTTCTCCATAATCGAGATTTTCTTTGGTTCATCCTTGCCCCCATACAGAACGCCTGGAATGTATCCAGACCTTCTAAGGTTTCTGTTAGCTGACTTTCCTTCAGATTGCCTTTCTGAAGCCGCCAAACTCACCTGCTCACTCATCTATTTTTCTCCTAAATGCTAAATTACAAGAACATAGCACTAATCGATTCTTCATTGTTAACCCTTCTAATTGCTTCCGCTAGTGTGGGCGCTAGAGATATAACTCTAATCTTTTTACAAGCTTTAGCTACATCAGAGAGCGGTATGGTATCTGTTACTACCAATTGATCAAGCTTTGATTTATTAATTTTTTTAATGGCATCTCCCGAGAGCACAGGATGGACAATGTAGGCATATACTTTCCTTGCTCCTCTTTCTTTTAAAGCCTTAGAAGCATTACAAAGGGTTCCAGCAGAATCAACCATGTCATCAACTAAGACACAATCTTTTCCTTTAACTTCTCCAATTACGTTCATAACTTCAGATTGATTGTCTTCATCCCTTCTCTTATCAATAATTGCTAAATCAGATAAATCTAATACTTTAGCTAAAGCTCTAGACCTTACTACCCCTCCAACATCAGGAGACACAATTAAAATATCATTTAGTTTTTGTTTAATAATGTCGTCATGAATTATTCTAGTTCCATAGACGTTATCCACTGGGATATCAAAGAAACCTTGAATTTGTTCAGAATGTAGTTCAACCGTTAGAACACGATCAATACCAGATCTTTCTAGTATATCCGCAACCACTTTAGCGCTGATAGGGACTCTTTCTGACCTGACTCTTCTGTCTTGTCTGGCATATCCATAGTACGGAATTACTGCAGTTATTCTACTAGCAGAAGATCTTTTAAGGGCATCTACCATAATTACTAGTTCCATTAGATTTTCATGAGCTGGCGGGCTTGTGGGTTGGATAAGAAAGACATCCATGCCTCTTACATTTTCTTCTATTTTTACACTAATTTCTCCGTCACTAAATCTCTCAACCTTTGAATCTCCAAGCTTTAAGCTTAGTTTTTTTGAAATAGCTTCTGAAAGGGATCTATTGCCGTTTCCTGAGAAAAGGACTAAACCAGGTCTTCTTGAATGCATATCATATCTCTACTTTATTTCACTGGCTGGGGTGGCAGGATTCGAACCTGCGAATGGTGGCATCAAAAGCCACTGCCTTACCGCTTGGCCACACCCCAACATTTTGCGTGCGTATTCTATTCCATTAACCCCGTTAAAGGCGAATGATCTAAACCTTTTACCAAAATTCCTTGAGGAAAAACTTCAAGACCCTTTTGAGCTTCTTTCTCATTTTTAAAGGATAAGAATAAAGTTGAACCTGTACCTGTTAGTTTAGGGTCACCTAAATTTTTTAACTGATCAAAGGTATTTTTTACTTCAGGAAATTTTTCTTTAGCCCAGTCAGTAAAACTATTTTTTGAGCGACCATTTAAAAATTCCTGTTTGGTTATGGGTGAAGTTTTGGATATATGAATATCATTAAATGCCATTCTGGTACTGATGTTAGTTTTAGGAAAAACTAAAAGAAACCATTGATTGGGTAGTATTAAAGGTTTAAAAATTTCTCCTCTTCCTTCTGCCCAAGAGTTTATACCATGAATAAAAAAGGGAATATCTGATCCTAATTCTAATCCAATTTCTATAAGTTCATCTTTGCTTAATTTAGTTTCCCAAAGTTTATTAAGAACAACCAATGTAGTAGCGGCATTTGAACTACCTCCACCAAGACCTTTTTCCATAGGTATTTTTTTATTTAAAAATATTTTTACCCCTTGAGTTGCTTTAGTTCTTTCTTTTAAAAGATGTGCTGCTTTAAGTATCAGATTATCTTTAATAGGTAGAGGGTTCTCAACAATATCAATTTTATTGCTTGTTATTTCAAATTCAATTTCATCTTGTAAATCAATAAGTTGAAAAACTGTTCTAAGTTCATGAAAACCATCTTTTCTTTTTTTTAATACTTCTAGATGTAAATTCAGTTTTGCAGGAGACTTAACTTTCATTAAACAATCAAATTAAATCAAACTTCTTTAAGATAAACTCTATGGAAGAATCTCCAGAGACTAATAGTGTTTTTTGCGGGGCTTGAAATCCGTTAATCTCTTTTATACCTTGAGGGTAGTATATATACCAAGATTCTATTTGTTTTAGATCATTTTTTCCTAGTATTAGAGAGATAAGTTGTTCAACTCTTAAATTTTGTGGGAAAAGCTTGTATGTAAAATTTTTATCTTCTGTGTTAATTAATTCTGACAATACAATTAATCCTTTGTAATCAAAAGATAGCTCTCTTTCAGGAAGTAAGTAATTCCTACCCAATGTAAGATTAACAGTGTTATTTTGTTTTTTTAGAAGAAAATACCCATTTTCACGAATACTATTTATTTTGATTTTAAATTTTCCCTCTATAGTAAAATCTTCCTTTTGAAGGATAATTTGAGTAGAAGGAGTAAATTGATTAACTGAAGTACAGCTTATTAAAGCAGTTGTTATGATGAAAACAATAGAAATGTTTCTTAGATTTGTATTGTGTATGGTCACTTCTTAATTATCTAATTTTTACAGACTAGACTAATGAATGAAAGTATTTTAAATAAATTATCAGAAGTTTCAGAAAGATTTAGTGAAATAGAGACCTTGTTAAGTCAACCTGATGTGACGCAAGATCAGAAAAGATACATTAGTCTGACCAAAGAATACTCAGATCTTTCTCCAGTTGTAGAAGCTTTTAAAGAGATTTCTTTAATACAGGAAGCTATAAAAGAAGCTTCTCAAATGGCAGAAGACAAAGATGAAGATATTAGGAAATTAGCTGAATCTGAATCAGAAGAACTTAAAGTCAAACTTGATTTACTAGAGGTAGAACTCAAGAGCCTTTTGCTTCCCAAAGACCCAGACGACTCAAAAAATGTTTTTTTAGAAATAAGGGCAGGGACTGGGGGAGATGAAGCTGCCTTATTTTCTGGAGACCTCTTTAGAATGTATTCAAGAGTAGCAGAAAGAAGAGGATGGAAAATAGAAGTTGTTAGTGTAAGGGAAGGGGACCATGGAGGTTATAAAGAGCTAGTTACCAGAATAGAGGGTACCGATGTCTTTAAGGATCTTAAATTTGAAGCTGGAGTACACAGAGTACAAAGAGTCCCTGAAACTGAGTCTCAGGGAAGAATCCATACCTCAGCCTGTTCAGTGGCAGTTCTTCCAGAGATGTCAGAAGTCTCTGAGATTGAGGTAGATAAGAATGAATTACGCGTAGATACTTTTAGGGCTTCTGGAGCTGGTGGCCAGCATGTAAATAAAACTGACTCAGCTGTTAGATTAACTCATATACCTTCAGGCATAGTTGTAGAGTGTCAAGATGGTCGCTCACAACATAAAAACAAAGAGAAGGCTTTGACCTTACTAAAAGCTAAATTATTAGACTCTGAAATAGAAAAGAAAGATGCAGAACAAGCAGAGAATAGGAAGGTTATGGTAGGTTCTGGAGATAGATCAGAAAAAATAAGAACTTACAACTTTCCTCAAAACAGAATAACAGACCACAGGATTGAAATGTCTATTCATAGCCTAGACTCCTTTCTTGACGGAGATATAGAAGAAATGACCTCTGCTCTGCTTGAAGCCAATCAAGCAAAAGCCTTAGCCAACTTAGAAACAGCTTAATTATGAGTGAAACAGTTCAGTTTTTTATTAAAGAGACTATTGCTAGACAAGAAAATATACAACATCTAGAAACACTAGATTTGGAGCTCATGGCTTGTAGTTTGCTTGATGTTGAAAGATCAAAGTTATTAGCCTTTCCTATCACTCTAAATCAAGAGATAAAAGATGAGTTTCGGTCGATGATAAGAAGAAGAATAGATGGAGAACCTCTTGCCTACATATTAGGCAAGAAGAGTTTTTGGAGTTTAGATTTAGAAGTTAATAACCAGGTTCTTGTTCCTAGACCTGAAACAGAAGTGTTGTTAGAAGATATTTTATTAAATTTTAATCAAACTAACCTATCGCTATTAGATCTTGGAACGGGAAGTGGCGCTATAGGTTTATCTCTTAAAAAAGAAAAAAAAGAGTGGGATGTGTATTGCTCTGATATTTCGATTAATGCTTTGGAAGTTGCCAATAAAAATTCACTTAAAAACAACTTAGAAGTTAATTTTGTATGTTGTGATTGGTTAAATGCTTTTAAAACTAATAGCTTTGATTTGCTAATCAGCAATCCCCCATATATTAAATCAGACGACATCAGGCTAAAGTCAGATGGTTTAAGTCATGAACCGCTTGAAGCTCTCGTTTCAGGTGCTACTGGAAAAGAGCATCTATTCGTTATTGCCATTTCATCAAAGAGATTTCTTAAGAAAGGAGGGTACTTGTATTTAGAGCACTCACCTTGCCAGGCCAACGAATTGAAGCTTTTCTTAAAAGAGTTAAATTTTAAAAATATTTCAGAAATTTTTGATTTAAATGGTGATAAAAGGGTGATAAAAGCTCAACTTTTTTAATTTCATGAAAGACGATGAATTACTTCGCTACAGTAGGCAGATTGTATTGCCTGAAGTTGATATTGAAGGCCAAAGATCAATTAATAAAACAAGAGCTATTATTATTGGTTTAGGAGGCTTGGGAACGGTCATCTCTAATTATTTAGCCAGAATGGGGATTGGAAATATAACCGTTTGCGACTATGACAATATAGACATATCTAATCTACATAGGCAGGTTTTATTTGATTCAAAAGATATAGGGTTTAATAAGGCCAAAATTACAAAAGAAAAATTAAATCAAATTAATCCTGATTTAGTGGTTAAAGCAGTTGATAAAAAATTAGATAAAAATAAATTAGATTCCTTAGTAACTAAAGAAAATGTAGTAGTTGATGCAACTGATAATTTTAAAACTAGATACGAGATTAATGAGATTTGCGTTAACAATAAAAAGCCCCTCATTTCTGGATCTGCTATTGGATGGAAGGGTCATGTATTGACCTTAGACTTTAGTAAGAAAGAATCACCTTGTTATCAATGTATTTATGGGGCTAATATGGAAGAAGAAGAGAGTTGTTCAGAATTGGGAATTCTTCCTCCTGTTACAGGCTTAATAGGCTCTTGGCAGGCGTTGGAAGTAATAAAAATAATTTTAAATAGAAAAACTACTCCTTTTAATTTAATTGAATTTGACGCTTTATCCAATTCTATTAGAAAATTTAATTTAGAAAAGGATCCAATTTGTAAAGTCTGTGGTTAATACAATGCTTAAAAAAGGTTATATAGAAGGATTTTATGGAAGACTTATGAGTCTGAATGACAGGACTATTCTACTTAAAAAACTTTCAGAGCTTTCTATGGATTTTTATGTATATGGTCCTAAAGAGGACCCTTACCATCGCTCTAAGTGGACTTCTATTTACCCAAAAGATAAGGCAATAGGTCTTCAGAATTTTAAGAATGAAGGAGAAAGATTAGGAATTAGAACCTATATGGCTTTATCCCCTCTTATAAGTGCAAGCGATGACTTGGACAAAGCGACCAAGGCTGTTCTTAAGAAGATTAAACAGTTTAAAAAACTTGGTTTCACAGACTTCGCCATATTTTTTGATGATGTAGATTTTGAAAGGGACGATACTTTGGCTACCACTCATGCAGATATACTCTGCGCAGTTAATGAATTCACTGAAAAAGAAAATAGCCTAATTTTTTGCCCAACTGTTTATTGCAATAAATTTGCAAAAGGTAAGTTGAGTAATTCAACTTATCTTAAAACTTTATCTAAAAAAGTGCCTGAATCCATTCCCATGTTATGGACTGGAAAAGAGGTAGTTAGTAAGACTATTAGCGACGCTGATATTCTTGGTCTAAAAGAGGTACTTAATAATCCCGTAATTATTTGGGATAACTACTACGCAAATGACTATTGCCCAAGGAAACTGTTTATAGGTGATTATCAAGGGAGAAACTTTTCAGAAAATAGTCCAATGGGAATTGGAATTAATCCTACAGGTTTACCCATCACAGATTCAATCATTCTCTCACAAGTAGAAGGTTCTAGAAGTACTAAAAATCTTTTGAGAAAAAACAATGTACCTGACTGTTTTGAAGAGATTTTACCTTTTTTTAATGGTCCTTTTAACAAAGTACCTGCATTTGAAGGATTAGAAAATATTAAATCTTTGCTTAAACTTTCTACCCCACTATGCATAGACTGGAAAAGTGAATTGCAGTTGGAATGGGCACCTTATTTGTGGAATTTCTTTATTGATCTAAATTTTCTTATGAAACTCTACAAGTCAGAAGATCAAAAGGGACTTGAAGAGTGGGCTTCTCAAAGATATTCTAATCCGTTAAACGAAATTATATTTGGAAGGAACACAGACAACTAAGAGGAAAAAAATGCTAGGAAATATGCAAGATGGCCAGTTATTGATATCTGGCTTAATTGAACATGCTGAGATATACCATACAGATACAGAGATTGTATCAAGAACTGTAGAAGGCCCAATACATAGATATACACTCAAGGATGCTGCGAACAGATCTAGAAAATTAGCCAATGCACTAGGAAAACTTGGGTTACAGCAAGGTGATGTTGTGGGTACTTTAGCTTGGAATACCTTTAGACACTTTGAGTTATATTTTGGTGTTTCTGGCATAGGCTGTGTGGTAAATACAGTTAATCCAAGACTTTTTCCAGAACAATTGACTTATATAATAAATCACGCTGCAAATAAGTATCTTTTTGTAGATTTAACTTTCGTACCGCTTGTTGAATCAATTAGTGATTCCCTCGAAGGCATAAAAGGAATAATCGTTCTTACAGACAAAGAAAATATGCCTGAAACCGAGCTAAAAAATGTAATTTGTTATGAAGAATTAATAGCTGATGAGCCAACTAAATATGATTGGCCAGTTTTTGATGAAAATACAGCTTCTAGTCTTTGTTATACATCTGGAACAACGGGTAACCCCAAAGGTGTACTGTACTCCCATAGATCAACGCTTTTGCATACTTGGATTGTTAGCTCTGGTAATGTTGGTAAGGTATCAAGTTCTTCTGTAATTTTACCTGTGGTTCCAATGTTTCATGTTAATGCTTGGGGCATCCCTTATGCTTCAGCAATGTTTGGTGCTAAATTGGTCTTACCCGGTCCTATGATGGATGGAGCTTCTATCTTTGAACTTATTGATCAAGAAAAGCCTGATCTTTTGATGGGAGTGCCAACAGTTTGGCTTGGTCTTCTGCAATATTTAAAAGAAACAAACCAGACTCTAGATTCAGTTACCACTGCATTAGTCGGAGGGTCTGCAGCTCCAAGAGCTATGATTCAAGAATTCGAAGAAAAACATGATGTTTTTCTTATGCATGGTTGGGGTATGACTGAAATGAGTCCTTTGGGAACTGCCACAAGCCGAACAGCTGAAATGGATAACATGGACATTGAGAGTCGCTACGACCTCCAAGAGAAACAAGGGAAGGCTTTTTTTGGAGTAGAAATGACTATAGCAGACGATGAAGGTAATGAATTACCCAAAGACGGTATTGCTTTTGGTCGTCTACTTGTAAAAGGACCTACGATTGTTGAGAGATATTTCAAAAGCAACGAAAGTTCTTTGGATGAGAATGGATGGTTTGATACCGGCGATGTAGCCAAGATTCACCCAGAGGGATCCATGGAAATAGTTGACAGAAGTAAAGATGTTATAAAATCAGGAGGGGAGTGGATAAGTTCTATAGATCTGGAAAACGCTGCAGTCGGTCATCCTGAGGTAGCTGAGGCCTGTGTAATTGGAGTCTTACATAAAAAATGGGATGAAAGACCTTTATTATTAATTGTCAAAGTAGATGGTAAAGACCCTTCCAGAGAAGAAATATTAACTTTCTTGGAAGATAAGGTTGCTAAGTGGTGGATGCCAGATGACGTAATTTTTGTTTCAGAACTTCCTCACACTGCAACAGGAAAATTATTGAAAACAGATTTAAGAGATGAATATAAAGAACATTTAATTAAGTCAGGAGAATAATATGATAGGACTAGTACCGGCAGAAAAGTTAGTTGATTACGTGGGCAAAGAAATTGGTACTTCAGAATGGTTTGAGGTAGATCAAGAAAGAATCAATCAGTTCGCTGATACAACTTTAGATCATCAATTTATTCATGTTGATCCTGAAAAGGCAACACCACTATTCGGATCTACGATAGCTCATGGGTTTTTATCTCTTTCCCTGATTCCCCACTTAACTTCGCAGGCTGTTTTAGCCCCTGAGAATCTAAAACATGTTTTTAATTATGGTTTGGATAAGGTGAGGTTCATTAATCCTGTAAATGTAGGCTCAAAAGTAAGAACTCATAGCAAGGTAGTTTCTATAGATGATAAAGGCGATGGAAGGTATCTAATGAAAACTGAAATAACTATGGAAATAGATGGAGTAGAAAAGCCTGCTTTTGTTGCTGAATCTCTCTCTATGTTTATTACTTAGCCTAATTTATAACTGTTGAATAAAAGAGTGGTCAAAAAATGATAGTTTTTTGGGTTTTACTTTTAGGCTTGATTCCAGCAATGATTGCCTCAAGCAAAGGAAGGAGTTTCTTTGCATGGTATATCTACGGATGTCTATTATTTATTATTGCTTTACCACACTCAATAATTGCCAAACCCGATACTAAAAAAGTAGAAAAAGAACAAATAAGCACGGGCGAAGTAAAGAAATGTCCTTACTGTGCTGAATTAATTAAAGTTGAGGCAATTGTTTGCAAACACTGTGGTAAGGATGCTGAAATTAAGGAAATATCTAAGGATGAAAACAAATCTATTGGAGATTAGGTTCATTCGGGATAGATTATTCTTTTAACCTTCTCTTTAATAATTTATTAACCTGTTCGGGGTTAGCTTTACCTTTAGAAACCTTCATAACTTGTCCAACAAAGAAACCAAATAACTTTTCTTTACCTGACTTATATTGTTGTAACTGAGTAGGGTTCTCCTCAAATACTTGATCAATAACCTTTTCAATTTCTGTTGAGTCAGTTACTTGTTTAAGGCCTTTCTCTTCAATAATTTGATCTGGACCTTTCTCTGAAAGCCACATCTCTTCAAATACTTCTTTAGCTATTTTTCCTGAAATTGTTGAATCTTCAATTCTAGCAAGAAGGGTTCCTAGATTTGTTGCATCTACCCTTGTGTCTAGAATAGATAAATTATCTTTATTAAGAAAAGCTGAAAGATCTCCCATTACCCAATTTGCTGCTAGTTTTGGATTACTTGAATTAGTAACAACTTCTTCAAAATATTTCGATAAATTCGGGTCTACAGAAAGAACATCAGCATCGTAATCACTTAATTTATATTCTGTGATCAATCTATTTTTCTTCTCTTCTGAAAGTTCAGGCATTTCACTTTTTACTGATTCGATAAATTTCTTGTCTAAAACTACTGGTAGCAAGTCAGGTTCAGGAAAGTATCTATAATCATTAGCAAATTCTTTTGATCTCATGGATCTTGTTTCATCAAGCTGAGAATCGTACAGTCTTGTCTCTTGAGTAATTTTTTCTCCAGATTCTAGAATCTTTATTTGTCTTTTTATTTCATGGTTTATTGCTTTTTCAACAAATCTGAATGAATTCACATTTTTTGTCTCTGTTCTTGTTCCTAACTCATCACTTCCTTTATTTCTCACTGAAACATTTGCATCGCATCTCATCGAACCCTCAGCCATGTTCCCATCAGAAATCTCTAGGTGTCTTATGATGGAATGAATTTTCTTTAAATAGGAGACGGCTTCTTCAGAGGTATTTAATTCTGGTTCAGAGACTATTTCTAGTAGGGGTGTTCCTGCCCTGTTTAGATCTATTCCGCTGTGATTTTCAAACTCTTCGTGTAAGGACTTACCTGCATCTTCTTCTAGATGAGCTCGTGTAATACCTATTTTTTTTGGTTTTTCGCCACCAATTTCTATTTGTAAAAAACCGCCTTCAACTATGGGACTATCCAGTTGACTTATTTGATACCCCTTAGGCAAGTCAGGGTAGAAATAATTCTTTCTAGCAAATTGAGTAGGGCTATTAATGCTGGCATTGATAGCGAGACCAAACTTGATTGCCATCTTTAAAACTTCTTTGTTTAATACTGGAAGCACTCCCGGCATCCCTAGGTCTATATTGCAAGCCTGTGTGTTAGGTGGGGATCCAAAAAGAGTACTCGCCCCCGAAAAGATTTTAGATTTTGTTGCTAATTGGACATGAACTTCAAGACCAATGACGGCTTCCCAATTAGACATTTCTTTCCCCATTATTCAATTTCTGGCCAAGCTTCATGCCAATCTGTATTTAATTGGAAATAGTGAGCCATTCTGAGCAATTTGCTCTCATTTAAATTATCTGCAACAAGTTGCACTCCTAAAGGCAGTCCTTGGTGTTCCCCACAAGGAAAAGAAATACCTGGTAGGCCAGCTAAGTTAGCAGGTATGGTAAAAATATCTTGTTTGTACATTTCAACTGGATCTGAGGTTTTGTCACCTAAGGAGAAAGAAGTATCGGGAGCTGTCGGAGAAAGAATAAAATCCACTGATTTAAAAGCTTTACTAAAGTCATCAGCTACAAGCCTTCTGCATTTTTGTGCCTTTAAATAGTAAGCATCATAGTATCCTGCGGAAAGGGCATAAGTTCCAATCAATATTCTTCTTTTAACTTCTGCGCCAAAACCTTCTTCTCTTGTACGCATATAAAGGTCATCTAGATTGTTTGGGTCTTCGCATCTGTAACCAAACTTAACACCATCATATCTCGATAAATTCGCTGAACATTCAGCTGGAGCAATTACGTAATATATGGGTAAAGAAAGGTCTATATGAGGTAAATCCACATCTTCTACCTGAGCTCCAAGTTTCTCAAATATCTTAATGCTCTCGTCAATACTTTTTTCTACGTAATTGGGTAAATTCATAGAAAAAAATTGTTTAGGTAAACCAATTCTTAACCCCTTAATATCTTCATTAATTTCATCTACAAAGTCTGGAACATCTACATTTAAGCTTGTAGAGTCTCTGGGGTCATGACCTGACATGGCTTTAAGCATATATGCTGCATCTTCAGCTGATTTAGTCAAAACACCGCCTTGGTCTAAACTAGAAGCAAAAGCTATCATGCCGTATCTTGAAACCCTTCCATAAGTTGGTTTAATTCCTGTTAATCCACAAAGAGCGGCTGGTTGTCTTATTGAACCACCCGTGTCAGTAGCTGTAGCCCCCGAGGCTAGACCAGCAGAAACACAAGCTGCTGAACCCCCAGAAGAGCCACCTGGTACGTAATTTCTTTTCCAGGGATTATTTACTGCTCCAAAATAGCTTGTTTCATTAGAAGAGCCCATAGCAAACTCATCCATGTTGGTTTTTCCTAAAATAACGGAACCATTGGCTGAAAAATTCTTTACCACAGTTGAAGAATAAGGAGATACAAAATTGGATAGCATTTTAGAGCCACAAGTAGTGAGGATTCCTTCAGTACAGAAAATATCTTTATGTGCTATAGGAATCCCATCTAAGGGAAGGGCAGATCCTTCTTTGTATCTTTTATCAGATTCTCTTGCACTTTCTATAGCTTTGTCTTCAAGGACAGTAATAAAGCTATTTATCTTTTTATCTACTTTCTTGATTCTTTGAAGATAAGATTCAGTTAATTCCAGACTCGAAAAAGCAGATTCCTTCAACCCCTTTAACTTTTCTTTTATAGAAAGTTTATAAAATTCCTCCATTAAGCATCCTCATCTATTACTTTTGGTACCATAAAGAGACCAGCTTTTTTTAGAGGGGCATTTTTTTGTAAATTCTTTCTATCATCTTTTTCTGTAACCTCATCTTTTCTAAGAGGCTGAGATATATCAAGAGGATGAGACATCGGAACTACTGATTCCGTGTTTACGGAATCCATCTTAGCCACTAGCTCTAAAATACTTTCTAGCTCTTTTTTTAAAGAAGGGAAGCTCTTTTTATTTATATTAATTCGAGCCAAATAAGCTATTTGTTCTAAATCTTTATTTTTAAGAGTCATAAATAATAAGTTTTATATAGAAATGTGGCTAATGTAGCATATTGTTCCTTGCTCAAAAACTAAGCTGTTGCTAGAGTAGCCATCTTTTAAAAAATTCATTTTTTGGTAAATAATGTTAAAACGTTTAAAGGGATTATTTTCTAACGATCTTTCTATTGATCTGGGCACAGCTAATACCTTAGTCTATGTAAGAGAAAAGGGGATTATTCTTGATGAGCCTTCTGTTGTGGCCATTAAAACTCAAGCTGGCCAGAGAACAGTTGTAGCAGTTGGTTCCGAAGCTAAAAAGATGCTTGGAAGAACTCCTGGAAATATATCTGCAATCAGACCTTTAAAGGATGGGGTTATAGCGGACTTTCAAGTAACCGAAGAAATGTTAAAGCATTTTATACAGGCTGTTCATGAAGACAGTTATATTCGTCCAAGTCCTAGAATTTTAGTGTGTGTGCCATGTCAGTCTACTCAAGTTGAAAGGAGGGCTATTCGAGAATCAGTATTAAAAGCTGGGGCTAGGGAAGTTAGGCTTATTGAAGAGCCTATGGCAGCAGCAATTGGAGCGGGGTTACCAGTTGAGGATGCAAGTGGATCAATGGTTGTAGACATCGGAGGTGGAACTACAGAAGTGGCTATTTTGGCTCTAAACGGAGTTGTTTATTCTAATTCTCTCAAAGTTGGCGGTGACAGGTTAGATGAAGCTATTATTGCTTACATCAGGAGAAATCAAGGAGTACTGATAGGTGATTCAACAGCAGAAAGAATTAAGCATGAGATTGGTGCAGCTACTCCAGAGTCAGAGAATTTAAAAATGGAAGTAAGAGGGAGAAATCTTGCTGAAGGAACTCCTGTTACTTTTAGTATGGAAAGCAAACAAATTTATGATGCTATGTTGGAACCTCTTTCTTCTATAGTTCAGGCTATTAGATCAGCTCTTGAACAATCTCCACCTGAGTTGAGTGCAGACATTTCTGAAAGAGGTATTGTGCTTACAGGGGGCGGCGCAATGCTTAGAGATATTGAGGTTTTAATATCAAGTCAAACGGGAGTACCAGTAATTGTTGCTGAAGATCCTCTGACTTGTGTGGCTAGAGGTGGTGGAAGAGCTCTAGAGATAATGGATAAGTATGACATTGACCTTCTGTCCACAGAATAAGTAATAAGTTTTCTTTCTTTCTTTAGCTCGGTATTATCTCTTTGATGAGTAGAGGGGATCATAAGGTATCTAAGATAACGAGTGAGGCAATATTTGCAGTAAGGCCTATAACTTCAACTAGTTTTTTAATTTCTTTAGTATTGTGTCTTTCTCTTTTGCTAGTTGATATCAAATATAAAGTTTCGGATGAAATAAGAGGGTATGCTCATGACGTACTTCTGCCTTTATATAAGACTGTACAAGTTCCAGGTAAATTTATTAATAAGGCTTCAGATATTTGGCAAACTAATCAAGAGCTTAGAAAGAAAATTACAAGTTATGAAGAAGATAACGAAATACTACAGTTAATAAATTCACAACTCAAAGATCTAACAAGGAGAAATCAAGAACTGAATCTTGTGTGGGAATCAGTGCAAATAGACAAAGAGGCTTATTTATTGGGTCAAAAAATTAAGCTTTCCTCTAATCCAATCAATCCTGTCTTAATTTTAGATGTAAATGATCCAAATTCAGTTTTGCTAGTTAATCAACCAGTTCTATCAAAAGAAGGAATAATTGGCAAAGTTATATCTGTGGGATTAAGAAGCGTAGAAGTTATGTTAAGCCAAGATCCCCGATCCCTAATTCCAGTGATATCTTCAGAAAGCAGACTGCATGCAATTTTGAAAGGTCATGGGTTAGAAAGAAAAGGTCAATTAATAAATGTGAAAAAAACTGCTGCATTCAAAAAAGGAGAAGAGCTCTATTCTTCTGGATTAGGAAAAGTTTTTCCACCCAATTATTTAGTTGGGAGGGTTATTCATGTAGAAGATGAACCAGATAATGAATTTCTTAATATAGAAGTGGAATTTTTGAAGCTGCCTGAGGAGCAAGAGTACTTTTTAGTTTTTACAAAGTAACAAAAAAAGATGAACAAAGACTTAAAAAGTTATTCTCTTATTACTATAAGTTTGATCTTTTTTATTCTTTTAGACCTTGTTAGTTTTTCCCAAACAGCAGATCAGATTAAGCCTGCCCTTTTTCTTTTAAGCTTCACGTATTGGAATATTGCTTTACCTGAAAGAATGAATCTATTTTATGCTTTTATTTTTGGATTTTTAATGGATTTTATACAAGGAACTGTTCTAGGTTTATATCCTTTAATATTAGTTTTTATTGCTTATCTTTCTCAAAGATATTTCTATCAATTTAGGCCCCTAAAATTCATTCAACAGGCATTGGTTATTTTTTTAATCTTCCTAGTTATAAGATTTTTGATTGCTGTGGATCTAAATGATTCCAATCCCAACTCCTTGACGCTTGCTGATAAGGAGTATGTTCTTATATCGTTAGCTTTTGCAGTATTAAACGCCCTTATCTGGTCGCCTTTAATGTATGTTCATAGAATCTATCGAAGAAAATGGATTAAGACTTAAATACAGGACAAAAAAATTGAAAAGATTTTTAAAATATTTACTAATCCTTTTCTTTATCCCTTTTTTAAGTTTTACATTTGTATCTTTGTTATTCAGCAGTGAGAAATCAATAACTTGGTTATTTGAATCTGTATCAGAAGAGCTAGGTTACAAAAGTAAAATCTTAGTGTCTGATCTAGATTGGTCGTTAACAAAGTCCCGTATTTCCTTAAGTGAATTTAGTATTCAAGAAGAAGATAGAGGTAATTCAATTTACTCAGACTCCGTTGTCCTAACCATTGATCTACTCAACGTAGTTTCGAGTATTGATCTATACCCATTTAACTTAATAAAACAAAAAAACTTTCTATTAGTAGAACTAGATAAGGTTACTGTCCAACTCAAAAACTTTGATTTGAATGAAAATTATTCTAGAAATAAATTCACTAATTTTATCCTTAATAATAGTCTATCCAGGTTGGAGGAGCTTAATATTAAGGGCTCTATTAAAGAAATTGATATACCTAAATATTTCTATTTATTTTCAAATACTGATGATAAGGGTAACCCGCAAAAGATTAATATTGAAGATTCACTCATTTCTACAATCAAATTAGGACCTTTAGAACTTGAAGAAACAAGATTAAAGATGAATGCTTCATCTAAAAATCTAGAATTCGTTGCCTCTAATTCTGAATTTGAAGGCATAGTAATAGTAAAACAGCCCATTAAAGATGGAATAGAGATTGCTCTGTCTAGTTTAAAGTTAAGCTCTGAGAACTTTAATAACTCCAATCTTTTTGTTTATCTTTTAGATAATTTAACTATCCCTATATCTTTTTCAGTTGATAAGTTATTTTTCAAAGAAAAAGACATTGGTAGATTAAGTTTTTTAGTTAGTAAGGATGAAGAAAGACTGTCTTTTAAGAATATGAAATTTAATGGCTTAGGCTTGGATTTAGGAAGGAGTCTTAAAGATGAGTCCGGGGAAAGAAGTTTACTTTCAATATTTCGAGCAGATGATCTAGTTAATACTGGATTTGAAGGAAATATTTCTACTAAGTATTTGACTGAATCTCTTTTGAGCTTGGAAGAAGAAAGTAACAAAGAGCTCAATTTTCTAGCAGGAGCAAGTAATTTTAATTTAGATATAAATTGGGAGGGGCTACCTAGTCAATTTGATGTAAATAAAATTCAAGGGAATCTTTCTTTTAGGGTAGATGATTTTGTAACTAAAGAAGTTGAGTCGGATTTTATAGGCTCGTCGGATTTTTTAAAATTAATAAGCTTATTTAATGTATCAAATACTTTTGGAGATTTAACGAACATAAATTTTAAAGAAAAATTTAATAAAGGTTTCCAAGCAGATAGGGTTGAGGGTTCTTTAGAATTTAAGAGAGATCAAATAAAAACTTCTAACCCTATAGTCTTCAAAAGTGGTTCAGGCGAGTTTAAATGGGATGGATTTATACAAAAAACAAAAGAGGGAGAATTTAATAACTTAGACTTTGATATTGTAATTACCTTACCTTTGAGGGAGTACTTACCTGCATATGCCTTAATTTTAGGCGGACCTGTAACTGCTGCTACTGTTTTCATAGCTGGAAAAGCTTTTAAAAAACCACTGAATAAGTTAAGCAGTGGCAAATGGAAAATAACAGGAACAATAGAAGAGCCAATTACGGAATTCGTGGAATGGTTCGAGTAATTTCTTGAGCTATTCCTAAGTCCTTTGTCTTGAAGGCAAAATATGAGCCTCTTGACGATATTTAGCCACAGTGCGTCTGGCAACTGATACCTTATATTTTTCTTTTAAAAATTTTTGAATTCTTTGATCGCTAAAAGGCTCTGATTTATTTTCTATTTGAATAATTGTTTTTATTAATTTTTTTAATTGGGAAGGCGAAACTTCCTTTCCTTCAGACGATCTCAAAGTAACTTTTTTTTCTAATAAAGACGAAAGGGGGATATTCTTTTTAGGTAATTGTAAGTATTTAGACTTTACTATTCTAGATACTGTTGATTCGCTAATGCCAATGAATGTTGCAATTTGCTTAAGCGTTAAGGGGGTGAGGGCTTTAGAATCCAATAAGTGTTTCTCTTGTTTTGAAACTATAAATTTTCCTACCTCAAGAAGAGTTTTTTGACGTCTTTCGAATCCATTAATAAATGAGAGAGCTTCTTTTTTTTTCTTTGAAGAGGAGCTTTTTACAAACGTTTTAATCTTTTGTGTAAGGGACTCTATTAAAAAAGGGTCATTTAAGGTTACTTCTAATTTATTCGAGTTTTCTATTGCCACTAGATCAGGTCTTACATAACTGACCTCATCCAGATTTAGTTGGATACAGGGGTTAAACTTTAGTTTTTGCAAAACTTTTTTTATTTGCGGACTCAAGTTACTAACATCTATTTTTTCTTTAGAAAAATCCTGAAGGAATCGTTTAATAATTTTTTTTTCTTCATTTCGTATCTCTAAATGATCAGTTTGGATAAGAAGAGATTCGAGAACAGTTCTATAAGCACACCCTACAGGTTCAAAGTTTTGAATTATAAAGAGTATTTTTTTAATTTCTTTTTTACCAACTTTAAAGTTGAGACTTTCATATACAAATAAAGAAATATCTTTGTAGTCTAGGTTATTGTCTAATCTCCCATCTTTATTTATTGAATCAATCAAATATTCTCCTATGAGGATCTCATATTTTTCTAGGTTTTCTATGTAAAGCTGATCTAAAAGGGTTGCTTTAATGTCTTTCTCTTGCGGTATCTCCTTTTGATACTCTTGAGGCTGGTTTCTCGTTTCTAAGAAGTTGATAAACCTGTCTTCAAAAACTAAGTCTTTGAAAAGAAGATATTCTTTACTTCTGCTTTCTTCACAATACTCTTTAACAACCTGATTTAGTGACTTACGAATTTCATTTCCACTTAAGGACAAAAGTCCAATTTGATTCTGAAGTAATGGAGTTAAAGCAAGAGTTTGTTTCGGTAGTTGTTTTAACCCCTGCTTCATATTCTAATTAAAAGTCTTTACCTAAGTAGACCTCTTTGACTAGCTCGTTGGAGGATACTTTCGAAGGTGTACCCTCAGCTATAGCTTTTCCCTCACTCATAATTAAAACATTGTCGCAAATCTGCATTGTCTCTCTTACATTATGATCGCTAATTAAAATTCCTAATTTCATTTTCTTTAATTTTTTTAGCGTTTCTTTCAGCTCGGACACAGCTATTGGGTCTATACCTGCAAAAGGTTCATCCAGAAGAATAAACTTAGGGTTTGAGCTTAGAGATCGAGCAATTTCAACCCGCCTTCTTTCCCCCCCTGAAAGTATACTTGACTTAGTTTTTAAGAATTTATTTAGTTGAAATTCTTCTACTAACTTTTCAAGTTCCTGCTGCCTTTGTTCTTTTGTTATGTCTTTTCTTTGTTCTAAAGCGGCCATAATATTTTCTTCCACACTAAGGCGTCCAAATACCGAAGGTTCTTGAGGCAAATATGCCAACCCCATATTGGCTCTATCTGAAACACTTTTATTAGTTATATCTTCTCCATCAATCAGTATTTTTCCAGAATCAGAACTTATTAATCCCGCAATCATGTAGAAGAAAGTAGTTTTACCTGCACCATTGGGTCCCAACAACCCTAAAATTTCTCCAGGTATTAGGTTAATAGAAAGATTCTGAACAGCTATTTTATTCGAATATTTTTTTGTTAGATTTTGCGACTGTAATTTCATTTTAAGACTTAATTATTTTAGACCTTTTTGAACTAATTATTTTTTTAGTCTTAAAGTTAAATTCAATTTCTTCAGCACTAATTAGGGTAGATTCAAATTTTATTTCAGCTGAACCTTTTAAGGTAAAAGTATCTGAAGGGCTTTTGTAAATTATTAGATCTGCTTCTCCATAGAAGCTATTCTTAGTAGTATTATTTTCTTTAAAAGCTGCTTTAGAAAAGATCAATTCATTCACTCCATTTGAGTTTTGAAAAAGATCAAATCCATTACTATTGAGCCTAAAGGAAGTACTTTTCATTTGAACTTGATTTTTAGAACGAAAATTTTTATTCCTCAAATCAAAATTTATTTTTTCAGAAAACAGATCAATTTTTTCATCTTCTTCTGTAATGGTTAAATGGACATTATTTGTCATTAACAATTTTTCTTCACCCAGATCTAGTATTGCATACACCGAGGATGCAGAACTTTTGAATTTGTTTTCCCAATTGGATCTAAAAATAGGCTCATCTAGTAAAAAAACCCCTTTATTTTCTTCTTGCGTTGCTGTTAAAGAATGCAATTCAAAGGAATCTTTTGTATTTTGCATTTCTATCTTCCATGAAGGTTTAGAAACGGAAGTAAAAAGCGTCTGTTTTATTTCTTTATCTAAAAAAGATGAATTTGAGTTATAAGTAAATAGGTATAGTCCTAAGAAAACAAAAACAAGGAGAATAAAGCTTATTCTTTTCACTTAAAAAATTTATACCAAACCTGATTGCATTAAGTCATGCATACGCAAGACACCAACAGGAACTTTGTTTGAGTCTAAAACAATTAATACGTAAATCTTGTTTTTCTCCATTATTTCAATAGCTTCAGAAGCTAAACAAGACTGTTCAATTGTTTTTACATTTTTTGACATCACTAAAGAAATCTTAGTTTTATGAATATCTTTTTTTGACTCTATGGTTCTTCTCAAGTCTCCATCAGTAAAAACACCCTTGAGTTCCTTTTTTTCAACTACTGCAACTATTCCTAATCCTTTATTAGATATCTCCACTAAAGCCGTTGATAGAGCGGTGTTTGGGCTGACAACAGGAAATTCTTTTCCCTTACTCATAATATCCATAACCTTTAATGTTAGTTTCTTTCCAAGTTTTCCTCCTGGATGAGATTTAGCGAAATCTTCAGGACTAAAGTCTCTGCTTTCCAATAAAGCAATTGCTAAGGCGTCTCCTAAAGCCAAAGCTGCTGTCGTACTAGAAGTTGGTGCTAGGTCTAGAGGACAGGCTTCTTTGTCTACTTCTGTTGAAATATTGATATCAGTACTTTTAGCAATAGTAGATTCAGTAGGGCCAGTGAATGAAAAGATCTTACAACCAATATTTTTTAAAGGCTTAATGGAATCTATTATTTCTTTTGATTCTCCAGAATGAGAAAAAATTAAAACACAATCATTTTTAGAAATGACACCAATATCACCATGAAGAGCTTCAGTAGCGTGAATAAAATAAGACGGAGAACCAGTGCTTGAAAGTGTTGCAGATATTTTTTGAGCTATATGGCCTGATTTACCTACACCCATAGTAATAATTTTCCCCTTAGTGCTTAAAATCGCATCACATAATTTAGAAAAGTTATTATCTAAATTTGCTGCAAGTTTAGTAAGTGCTCTCGATTCAATGTCTAAGGTTCTTAAAGCTGATTTAATATGATTTGGTTTTTTCATAGTTTCTTTTTCTAACTATATGCCAATGATAATGATAAGAAATAACTTATAAACAATAAAATACATATACCCAAACTAGCACGTTTGGGGTTTTGTATTCTTAAGAATAAGTATAGGCAAAATATGACAGTAACAAAAAGGAGAACAGTAAGTAATGGAACCCATTGGTAATAATTAAATAAAGCCGTAGATCCAACAATTCCAGGTATTGCCAAAACAAGTAGCCCATTAAATATATTTGAACCAATAAGGGTACCCGCCACAGCTTCATTTCTCCCTTTTGCAGCTAAAGCCAGTGCCGCAGCAATCTCAGGTAGACTGGTACCAATTGCTAGAACTGTAAAGCCGATAAATAATTCACCTATTCCCATAGTTTCTAAAATATTGAAAGCGCCTTTGGTTATTAACCAAGCCGCAAACACTAAAGAAGCTAAAGAAGCTAATAATTTTAAAAATAAGTATTTCTCATCTGATTCTTCAAACTGAGTTTCATTACCAGTATTAGTTTTATACCAGGTAAAAATAACTAAGAGTAAAGCTAGTAGAAGTACTATGGACGAGTAAATATTAAAGGGATTTAATGCTATAACTACCCAAACTAGGAGTGTTGAAAAGATTAAAATAATTAAATTTAAAGAAATTTCCGGTTTGGATGAGAAGTCTTCTTTTTTGAAAAACAACACTCCCAAAGTTAGACCAAAAACTAAGGCAATATTAGCTACATTAGAACCTATTACATTACCTACCACCATTACAGCCTTGTTTTCAAAAGCAGCAAAAAGACTAGTCAGCATTTCAGGGGCAGAAGTCCCAAATGCAATTACAGTCGAACCTATTAAGAAAGGCGACAACCCATATCTTACTGCCGTTAAAACAGAATATTTTTCTAAATTTTGTGCACTGATCCAAACGAGTCCAATGCCAGCAGTTATGTAAAGGAAAGTTAAAATATTCACTTAAAAGCTTTTAAAGGTTGAACTTTAATTCATAAGGGTTGTTTAATGCAGATGTTATAATAACTTCAAATTTCATATAGCTCTAATTATCTCTTTTTACTTATGAGACCATTGTTTTCTAGTTTTAGTTTACTTTTTTTTAGTTCTCTATTCTTTTTTAATCAAGTTTTTGCAGAATCTTCTTCTGAATATGTTGAAAAAATTCATGAAGATATCGTTTTAGTGGTGCGGGCAAAGCAAGGTATTTATGAAGAAAATCCCGAAGAGTTCATAAAAGCTATTTCTTTTGCATTACAGCCTTTAGTTGACTTTAAAAGAATTTCTAGAAATGTAATGGGTAGGTATTATAAAGATGCAAATAAAGAGCAAATAGAAAAATTTAACAAGGTCTTTCAAGCAAGCCTTCTTGAAACTTATTCAAAAACTTTAGCAGAATTCAAAGATGAGGAGATATTAGTTTCTTCTCAGGTTAAGAAATCACCTAAAGGAAATAGAGAAAAGGTTTCCTTGCAAATAGTTACTTCTACAAAAATTTATCCTGCGGTTTATGATATGTACCGCAATAAACAAGGACAGTGGAAGTTAATTAATATAGTAATAAATGGAGTTAATCTAGGGCTAACTTTTAGGAATCAATTTTATTCGTTAATGGAAAAAGAAGGAAATAATTTAGATGTAGTCATTGAAAAATGGGTAACTTCAATTTAATAAATAATTTTTTTAATGGATAAACTTCTTATTACAGGTAAAAAGGAACTCAAAGGCGAGATTTTTGCCTCTGGAGCAAAAAACTCCGCTCTACCTGTATTGGCTGCTTCTTTATTAGCTGAATCACCCATGAAGGTCAGCAACTTACCGCATTTAAACGACGTAACTACCATGATTGAATTATTGGGCTCTATGGGTATAGATATTATGTTAAATGAGGATATGGATGTTTATGTTGATGCTTCTTCTATTAAAAATTTAAATGCAAGATATGAATTAGTTAAGACCATGAGAGCTTCAATACTTGTTTTAGGACCTTTATTAGCTAAATTTCATCAGGCAAAAGTTGCTTTACCTGGAGGGTGTGCCATAGGAAGCAGGCCTGTAAACCTACACATAGATGCAATGAGGACTATGGGAGCTAGTATATCTCTAGAAGGCGGGTACATAAATGCTAAATCTGATGGTCGGTTAAAAGGGAAAACTATAAATTTCGATCCTGTTAGTGTAACGGCTACTGAAAATGTCTTAATGGCTGCTTCTCTCGCAGAAGGAGAAACAATTATTAATAATGCAGCTAAGGAACCTGAAGTAGTCGATTTAGCTGATTGCCTAATCAAAATGGGTGCACAGATAAAAGGACAGGGGACAGATAAGATAGTTATTCAAGGTGTAGAAACTCTAGTGGGTTGTGATTTCTCTGTTATGCCTGACAGAGTTGAGACCGCTACTTATTTAACTGCAGTGGCTATGACAGGAGGGGATATAAAAATAAAAGGAACTAGACCTAATTCAGTTGATTCTGTTGTAAGTAAGTTAAGGGAAGCCGGTGCATTAATTAAATCTGGGGAAGATTGGATATCTTTGAAAATGGAAATAAATAGACCAAAAGCTACAAGCTTAAGTACAGGACCATACCCTTCCTTCCCAACTGACATGCAAGCTCAATTTATTGCCCTTAACTCTATAGCAAACGGTACAGCCACTGTCACAGAAAATGTATTTGAAAATAGATTTATGCACGTACAAGAGATTGCCAGAATGGGAGGAAAGATTTCTTTAAAAGGAAATACAGCTATCATTCAAGGCATTAAGGATTTGGTAGGAGCTCCTGTAATGGCTACAGACCTCAGGGCCTCAGCCAGTTTAGTTTTAGCCGGCTTAGTTGCAAAGGGAACCACTCAAATTGATAGGATTTACCATATAGACAGGGGCTATGAAAGGATAGAAGAGAAATTGAATATTCTTGGAGCAGATATTGAAAGGATTTCCTAATTCTACGAACATGACCTCATTTTATTCTAGAAAAAAAATAAATTTAGGTAGAAACTATAGAAGTTAGAAGATCTATATTTAAGTAGTCTCCATCTCTTAAAATTTTAAATTTAATAATTGTTCCAGGTTTAGATCTCGCAAACTCCTGAAATAAAAGAGGATAAGAAGATTTTTGTTCATTTATTTCAATAATTATATCTCCCTCTTCTAAATTAGCTTCTTTGGCAGGTCCATTAGGATATACAAAGCTTATTTTTAATAAATTTTGTGTTGCTAAAACTCTTCTATCTATTCCAAAACCTAACCATCCTCTTTTAACTTCCCCGTACTGTATAAGATCATTTATGATTCCCAATACTCTAGCAGAGGGTATAGCAAGTCCTATGCCCTCTGATCCGCCTGTACTGCTTCTTATCAAGGTATTTATACCAACCAACCTTCCTGAAGTATCTATTAAGGCACCCCCTGAATTACCTCGATTTATAGAAGCATCAGTTTGAATATAATCTGAATAAGGATTATTAAACTCTCTTCCAGTAGCACTGACTATCCCCATACTTACAGACTGTCCTAATCCGTAAGGATTACCAATAGCTAAAACTATATCTCCAATCTTTAGATTATCAGAATTAGCTATCTCTATTGAGGACAGCTCTTCATTTTGGTCAATTTTTAATACTGCTAAATCAGTTCCTTTATCAATTCCTATTATTTTAGCTTTTTCTTTTAGACCATTTGAAAGTTCAACAGTAATTCCTACGTTTTTGTCACCTATAACATGCTGATTTGTAAGGATATAACCATTAGAGTAAAAAATTACCCCAGAACCTAAACTTGATTGTATTCTAGCTTTATTAAGCCCAAAAATGGAATTAAATCTATCTGAAAATGGAGATTGAGATCTCCTATCATTAACAAGTACATCACTGTAAATATTTACAACAGAAGGAGATGCTTTATTTACTGCTTCATTAAAAGAATTTCCAATTTGATTTTTAGAAATAATCTCATTTTCAGCCGGAAAGTTATTTTTGTTAATAAAAGTAAAAATGAGAACACCTAATATTACTCCAACCAAAACTGCCGTTAAATAGGGTAAGTATTCTTTAGAAGTAAAGATCGCCATGTTTGAAGGTTAATATAATGATGAGAAATAACAAAGAAAAACAGTTTTTTTCAGTTAAAAATTTTTAATTTTATTAAAGTTCCTGTTGTATCAACCCTAGGTAGTAGATTAAAATGCGCGCGCTTTCCCTAAGGTAACAATTTCAATGAAAACCCAGAGTTTTAAACAGTCAGATATAGAACAATCTTGGATTCTAGTAGATGCCAAGGATAAGACTTTAGGGAGACTGGCAAGTGCTTTAGCCTCAAGGTTAAGAGGTAAACACAGACCAGAATTCACCCCTAATGCAGATTTAGGGGATTATATAGTTGTAATTAATGCAAACAAAATTAATGTAACTGGGGACAAACTGAACCAAAAGAAATATTTTAAACATTCAGGCTATCCCGGAGGAATAAAATCAAAATCTTTAGATAAAGTTATTGAGAACTCTCCTGAAGATGCCATTAGAATGGCAGTTAAGGGGATGTTACCCAAAAATAAACTGGGAAAAAAAATGCTTACAAAGCTTAAGATCTATAAGGATAATGATCACCCTCATCAAGCACAGAACCCAAACACATTAGATACATTTTAATATTTAAGGAATAAAGTTGGATCAAATAGTTACAGTAGGAAGAAGAAAGACTTCAAAAGCTAGAGTCTTTTTAGCAAAAGGATCAGGTTTAATTACTGTTAATAAAAAGAAATTAGATGACTATTTCGGCAGGGAAGTAGCAAGAATGGTTGTTAGACAACCTCTAGAGGCTGTTCAAATGTCTAATGGAGTAGATATTATGGCTACTGTTAAGGGTGGAGGAAGCTTTGGACAAGCAGGTGCAATTCAACTTGGTATTGCTAGGGCCCTTGTGGAATATGATGAAAGTCTCAAAATGGCTCTAAAAAAAGAAGGCTTTTTAACAAGAGATTCAAGGAAGGTTGAAAGAAAAAAAGTTGGTTTAAGAAAAGCTAGAAAAAGGCCTCAATACTCTAAAAGATAATATGCAGCCAAAAACTCCTTCTAATCCAGGAAGAAGAAAATTCTTAATTGCTGCTACCTCAATCGTTGGAACTGGAGCTGTTATTGGAGCAGCTATTCCATTTGTTGCAGCATTTAATCCAAGCGAACAAGCAAAAGCAGCAGGCGCTCCCTCAAGAGCAGATATTAGCAAACTCAGAGAAGGAGAAATGATGTTGGTTGAATGGAGAGGAATCCCTATCTACATAGTTAGACACACTAAGGAATCATTAGACGCTTTAAACAAAAATTTATCTAGACTTTCTGATCCAGATTCTGAAGAAGAACAACAGCCCGATTATGCTAAAAATCCATACCGATCTAGAAAAGAGGAGATAGTGGTTTTAGAAGCTGTTTGCACGCACTTATCATGTGCACCTAAGTTTTACCCTGAACTAGGAACAACGGATTTTGATTCCGATTGGCAAGGAGGCTTCTTTTGCCCTTGTCATGGATCCAAATTTGATTTAGCAGGAAGAGTTTATTCAGGAGTTCCTGCACCCACAAACTTACCTGTCCCACCACATTATTATGAGACCGAAGATGTGCTGGTTATAGGAGAAGATGAGGAAGTGACTTAATGTTTACTAGGTTATTAAATTGGGTCGACGATAGATTTCCTTTAACTGATACTTTTGAAAGGCATCTAAGTAAATATCCGGCACCAATAGGACAGAATTTCTGGTATCTGGCAGGTGTTCTTTTAATTGTAGTTTTAGTCATACAATTAATCTCAGGCATTTGGTTGTTAATGAATTATGTGGCTACAGATGAACAAGCTTTTGCATCCATTCAATACATTATGAGAGATGTTGATTATGGTTGGATTATTCGCTATATGCACACCACTGGGTCTTCAATGTTCTTTTTGCTTATTTATCTTCATATGTTCAGAGGTCTTTTGTATGGCTCTTATCAAAAACCAAGAGAACTTCTATGGGTGTTGGGATGGTTAACTTATATCATACTTGTAGCTGAAGGTTTCACAGGTTATGTGTTGCCTTGGGGACAAATGTCTTTTTGGGCAGCTCAAGTAATATTATCGTTGATTGGTTCTATACCCATCTTTGGAGAGGAACTTTTAACATGGATTAGAGGAGATTATTTAATTTCTGGGATAACACTGAACAGGCTTTTTGCTTTTCATGTGGTCCTTCTGCCACTAGCTCTTATTGCAGTGGTTTTTGTACATATTGTTGCATTGCATGAAGTTGGATCAAATAACCCTGAGGGAATAGATATAAAGAAGCACCTAGATGAAGATGGTGTACCTTTAGATTCTGTTCCTTTTTTCCCCTATGATGTTGTGAAAGATCTGTTTGCTATAGGTATTTTCCTGATCATCTTTTGCTTTATTATTTTCTTTTTTCCAGATGGAGGTGGTTATCTTATTGAGTATATTAATTACGAAGAAGCAAATAACTTAAAGACACCTGAGCATATAGTACCAGCTTGGTACTACACACCTTACTATGCAATGTTGCGGGCTATTACTTTTCCTATCGGACCTTTAACCGCTAAATTCTTAGGGTTTGTTGTGATGGGTGGGGCAATGGTCATTATAGCTTTTGTTCCTTGGTTAGATAAAAGTCCTGTTAAGTCAATCAGATATAAAGGGGTATATAGTAAAGTAGCACTTTTTACTCTTGTGGTTAGCTTTATAGTTCTGGGGTACTTAGGGATGGTTACACCTAACCCTTTAAGGACTTTAATGGCCCAGGTGTTTACTGCTCTCTATTTCTTATATTTTATTCTTATGCCTTTCTATACAAAGTATGAAAAATGCAAAGAAGTACCTGAGAGGATAAAGGTTTAATGAAGTTCTTAATTTTAATACTTGCATTTGTATCTTTTCAGTTATTTTCTGCAGAAGGTGGACCATGTGGTCATTTTCTTTCGGAGGGCGGTCTTGAGGAAGGTAAATGTGAAGAATTTAAAGCAGATCATACTGATAAATCATCCCTACAAAGAGGGGCAAAAATTTACATGAATTACTGTTATGGATGTCATTCACTAAAATATGCTAGGTATAATAGGGT
>LULL01000122.1_pt1 | contig 33670 bp, 30 predicted proteins | sample 728161 | NCBI WGS metagenome assembly LULL01 (sample SAMN03860290, study PRJNA289734) | marine metagenome | biome: seawater column; feature: ocean; material: water; isolation source: Red Sea water column Station 149 - depth 500m | place: Saudi Arabia: Red Sea | collected 2011-10-15 | depth 500 m
ATCAGATAAAATTCTCATGTAGTTTTTCCTCAATAACCTTAGTCAAAAAGATATTTGTTGAATGATGTCGACAATAACTTATACATTTTGTTACATCGACTTCTTCTTCAATTCTTTTAGTTACTCTCTTGGCTTGTTCGCCAAAAATGATTTCTTTAAAGCTTTGATCTTTAAGATTTCCATAAATATAATTAGGGTCTTTAAAGAACTGACTACAAGGATAAACACCCCCATCGGCCAGAACTTGTGTAATAAATGGTGTACCAACACATTTCTTATAAGTTCTATTACAATCTTTTGTAAAGTTTTTCCATCTTACAATAACCTTAAAGTTCTCATCAGAAAGCTTTTGCGCTTCGTCAAATAAGTCAACTGACTCTTGATAGATATTTTCAGGAACATCATAATCATTTTTGGGATGCTTACTAAATCTTTTTACCACATAATAATCTACGCCTAAGTTTTTAGCTAACTTTGCACAGGCCAAAACATCTCTATAGTTTTCATTGATAAGTATCTGTTGAATTCCTAACGTTACTTTCAAGTTATTCTTACGTTTAAACTCAACAGCTGCCTTGACATTTTTTATGGCCTTTTCAAAGTCATTTTTACCACCTTGATGAATTCTATTATAGAGTTCTTTATGTGAGGCTTGAAAAGTAAATCGACACCATGTAAGTCCAGGTAAAGTCCCCTCAATCATTTTCTCATTAAACAAGACTGCATTAGAGTTTAGGGCCATATCTACATTTTTTTCTTTTGCCCTTTGGATCATTGGTATAATTCCTTGATTAACTGTTGGCTCACCTTCTCCGGCCAGAAGGACGCTTTTGACTCCGATTTCAGCAAAGTCATCAACCATATCAACTAGAATCTTTTCATCTAATAAGCCTGCTTTATGTCCTAAGTAATCAACATAACAAAGGTTGCACCTTTGATTACAACCACTTGTCGGGCTGACTTCAACATGAATTGGTGCAATTTCTGCACCTTTTTTCCAACGATTTACTCGTGGCAAATGATGCATTAATTTTGATCCATCTAAAAATAATTCTGACATATAATTTCCTATATAAAGTTCACATGCATGGGAGGGTTTTTGACTTCCCATAAAAATCTATTTACAGAGTCTGGCCTACAAAAAGGCATACAATTCTTCACATCAAGTTTTTCTTGAATAAATTTCATTTTTTCTTTTCTTTCATCACTTTGCCACATCATTTGAAAGTTTTGATTCATTATATTTCCATATTTATGATCATTATTTCCGATATAAGGTCCACATGAATACACGTCTCCCCTTGCATCAATTTCAATCATAAAAGGTCCTGATAAACATTTTTTATAAGACCTCTGTCCACTTTCTTGTAAAAAATTATTTTCTCTTAAAACAAACTTAAAGTTTTCATCATTAAGAGACTCTGCCTTCTTAAGTTCTTTTAACACTTCTACTTTGTTTTTTACCTCTGTTGAGTACTTTATTAAAGGATGCTTTAAGAACGGTTTTATTGCTAAATAATCTACTCCTAGTTCTTTCAACATTTTTGCCATATCCCTTATTTCTAGAAAGTTTTCTTCAAGCAAGAGGCATTGAATACCAATAATAAAATCTTCACGCCCATACATTTTCTTGTATTTCACAAGATGCTGAATATTTTCTATAACCTTATCAAAGTCTTTCTTTTGTGTTCCATGTATTTGAGAATAATTATCTCTAGTTCCAGCATTCATACTAATTCTTATCCAGGAAAGATTTTGTGCCAAACTTTCTGCTTTTTTAGCATTGAGAAGTCTTCCATTAGTATTTAAAGCAATATCAATACCTTCTGCCTTAGTCTTCTCGACCATTTCAACACAGTCTTTATTCATCAATGGATCACCGTCACCCGCAAAAAATATAGACTTAACGTCAACTTCTTTTAACTCTTCCACTAAAGACATATATCGCTCAATAGGAAAATAAATAGGCTTAAATTCTTTATAGTGATAGACGCAAAAGGTACATTTGTGATTGCACATCGAAGATGGACTAAAGGCTACATATATTGGGGCAATATCCATCGGATTGGACATCCAATCTTCAACACGGTCTAAATGATTTAGAAGTTTATTGCCGTCTAATTGTAATTTAATTCTATCGCTTTCATTTCGCATATATTATTTCCTACTAGATAATTGTAAATTTCATTAATCACATCAGCTTCTGTTTTTTCTTCTAATACTATGGCTTTCCCTTTCCCATACATTTCAACGTGATTAACATTTGTTGGACCAAATAAAGCAATGACCTCTTTATCTAAGGCTAAACTAAGGTGCAAGCCTAAACTATCTAATGTTACTAGACTCCTACATTTAGCCACCCAGTTTATATACTCACTCAGGTCATCAAAACCTTCTTGCCAGCTAACTCTTAATTTGGGTGATAATATTATCTCCAACTCTTTCCAAAACTTCGTCCCCAGTGCTTTTGACGGCCATTTTTTTCCAACCTTCCAGTTAAATCCCACATCATATATTTGTTTTTTCTTTTGATATGGAAAAATATATTTTTCACCTGTCCAGGATTTTCCAAGCATAAAAGCGAGTTTATGTTGAAAGCTCATTTGTTTATGATTAACACGCTTTAAATACTCATTAAAATTATATCTATTTCCATCTTCACACCTCACTTGTAAAATATTCTTTTTAAAAACAAAGCCAACAATATTTCTTTCTAAGCCTTCAGTGTTTAAATGCTGTTTTTCAAGGTTGATAATTTTGTCATACTTTGTAAGTTCTATTTGATTGAAGTCAGTAAATATATTTTTAACACCTGTTTTTTCTACAAACCTTCTTCCCTCATTTGAACACAACCAGTCAACTTCATCGCCCTTATAATAATTTAAAATAAATGTGCATCTCAAAACATCTCCAAGACTTACGATGGAATTAGCTTTCTGCTCATTAAATACTTCGGCATGACCTGTTTTTATGATTAATATCTTCTGCACATTTACACTCATATTTTACGTCTTTATCTTTAAGTAGTAATATCCTATCAAAAGATAAACGTTTTTAAACAAGAATGATTTCATGTCTACAACAAATGACAAAGCTAATAAGAACACTTGCGCAACGTGTAAATCACGTCATTATTCTCAGCATTATGCCCATCATAACGGCTATTCACTTTTAAAATGTAAACGCTGCCATCTTGTCTATCTATCTCACTACCCTAATAATTTATTCAACTTTCTAGATATCGTAGAAGATAAAGATAATAAAGAAGTTGAGTTTTGGAGTACCCCACATTATTTACAAAAATATCGTCCAGTTTTTCAGAAGTTTTTTACTCAAAGGTTGACTAGAATTAATCAATATAAAAGATATCAAAAATTAAATATGCTTGATATTGGAATTGGCTTTGGTGGGTGGACAAATTTTTTGACCGATCAAGGTTACAACTGCTATGGTATTGACGTTGACTCCAATGCTATAAATTATTGCAAATCACAAAATATATCCTGTGAGGTTAATTCCTTTGAAAAGTTTCAAACAGATCAAAAGTTTTCTTTAATTTCATTATTTGATGTTTTAGAACATTTTGAGCATCCACAAGAAATGTTAATGAAAATTAAGAAACTCATGCACAAAGATTCTTTACTGTATGTACAAGTGCCTAATGTCTTAGGCTTAAAGTATCCTTACAAACATTCATTAGGACTCCCCTTTCACTTGTGGCAATTTGATCCTCGTAGTTTAAAATTCTTACTCGATCAGGCCGGTTTTGAAGTACTCAAATTTTGGACTGGGTCACAGGGAATAATAGGTGAATATGAACGTGGTGGTCCATCACTTTATGTTCAAACAATGTGGAAATTATCACAAATTTTTAAACGTGGAAATCGCATGCAAATGCTAGTAAGAGTTAAATATGAATAAGGTTACTCTTCCTTCACACTATAACTACATTGGTATTTTTCTTACGCTTGGTTGTAACTTAAGTTGCAGCTACTGCATAAACCACACTGTAGGTCTCAATCAAAAAAGGAAACACTTAAATGCACAACAATGGATAACTGGGCTTAAGAGAATTAAAGCTCAAACAAATCTTCCCTTTAGTCTGCAAGGTGGTGAGCCTACAATCCATCCTGGAATCTATGATATTTTAAATGGTCTTAATCACCCTGTTGATTTATTAACAAATCTTCAGTTTTCAGCTGAGAAGTTCATAAAAAACGTATCTCCAAACATATTTTCAAGAAATCTGCCTTACCCGGCTATACGAGTAAGCTACCATCCTGAAACAATGGTCTTTGAAGAACTCATAAATAAAGTTTTATTACTTGAATCACATGGCCACTCCATTGGCCTTTTCAGTGTTGACCATCCTAAATATAAAAATCATATATTAGAGGCTAAATCTTTTTGTGAAAAAAATAATATATTTTTCAAAACAAAGCCCTTACTGGCCAAATTTGATGGAAAAGTCTATGGCGATTACCATTATAAAGATGCTTGTTTTTCTGATCACCTCAAAACATGTGAGTGTAAAACCTCTGAATTACTGATCGACCCCTATGGGGATATCTACAGATGTCATCACGACCTTTATAATAAAATTAATCCACAAGGCAATATTTTAGACTCAAACTTAAGTATCAATGATACATTTAAAACATGCCATTACTATGGTAATTGTAATCCTTGCGATATAAAAATTAAAAATAATCGTTTTCAACAATTTGGTCACGCCTCAGTTGAAATCCGAAATATAAAATAGTGCTACCATTCATTAGAAACGACTGTAAAATTATCACAGTTTTGACATAAACTTGAACTACTATTCTCACGTGCTTTCTTTAACTCTTTTCTGAATTTTTGATAGCGTTCTTGTTTCCAAATATCTCGTATATGCATCTGTTGAATATTACCCATTGTTTCAGTTTGATTAAAGTCTTCATAGCACGGAAGAACATTTCCCTTGACTGTAACAACTGTAAAAACCTGGGCTATCATACATGGAAATTTGGAATAGTTTTTTTTCGTTCTATTTTCTAAATGAGAAAGAAGCCCTCCTCTATTATTTAACTCAATCTGTGTATATGAATTATATATCACCTTCTTTTTATTTTCATCTGATAACTTTTTCATTGTTTGATCAAAAACATAGTTCTCTTTCATCTTTTCATGCTTTGTGATACAAAAATAATCAACACCCTTCTCAATTAATTCCATCGTTCTCTCATAATTTAGAAACAAGCCATTAGAATAAATTTGAAGCCTTGCTTTAGGAATATACTCTTTAAGAAGCTTTACAAACAAGTCTAGCTTTGAGCAAAGTAATGGCTCGTTATAAAAATGAAATGAGACAAGCCCTTGATAATCCAGATCCTTAAGTTGTTGCATTAACAATTCAAAAAGTTCTGTTTTCATTTCACCCTGCTCAATTCTTTCATAAGACGAATTTGGACAATAGCTACATGAAAGATTACAACCATGATTAATTTCTATTTCAATTAAATTAAACATTTTTTCTTTCATGACTCAATCCACCTCCACTTAATACGAGGTGAAAGGTCATTCTCCTGTTTTTCATTGCTATAAATGCATATATTTACGGTAGAAGGTAGGCAAGTTTCCAAGAACCTAACTGTGGATACAAGTGAACGATTCCAAAAACAAAAAATAATTTTTTCCGCAAATTTGAATTTTATAATATTATTTTTCCACATGAGCTCATTGAGCTTTATAAATTCCACGTCTTCCATTGCAGTATTATCATTCATAATCTTTTCCACAGCATCTTTTGCATAACTGATTTTTTCACTCATATCATTAATAATGATAAAAATTTTTGGACTAGTTTTTTCGCCTGAGCCAAACTTTGCCTGAAAGCTTTCAAAAAACTTTCTACCATTTTTATCTGCATAAAACTTATTTGCTTGACCTCGAGCTAAATATAAAGTTGGTGTACCATACTTTTCTATAAATTTTTTTCTTATCTTATCTATTTTTTTTATGGAAAGATAAACTTCATTATTTTTCACTTTGGCTTTATCATCTTTGATTATGCTTCTATTCTCCCAATTCTTATAAATCCAACTTGCAGCATATCTACACCTATACTTTAAAGCAATTTGCTCTCCAGATGATTCAATTAAATAAGATGAAGGTACCTTTAAAACATGACTTCCCTCTACCTCTTTATATCCTCCCCAATTAGATAAGAGACAAGGCCATCCATGCTCTTGAGCCTCTGCAACACTTACACCATAGTCCTCACAATTATATGTTGAAAAAGATACATAAAGCTTATTTGCAAATTTCATCTTTCTCCATTCTCCCTGTTCCACTTCAGAAATGACTTCAGGTTGGATTAACCAATCAAGATTACCCATAAGCTCAAAAAGTCTTTTCTCAAAGTTAAACTGATCCTCCTTTAAAGAATAGATGCTTGAAACGTTATCCGTATTACCAATCAAATAAAGTTTTATTTTCATTGCGAAATTTTTTTGGAGATAATATGTTATATAAACGAGTGCTTCAATATTTTTAGATTCTGATATTCTTCCGGCATAGACGAACGAAATCTCTTCATTCTTGCGGGGAAAAACTGCAATATCATCTGCTTTAGGATAGAGAGCATAACGAGGTATGACATTAATGGTTTCATCTGGAATACCAATATCTTCCACAAGAACTCTTTTTACACTATTACACAAAACCCAGAAGCGGACGCTATGAGAAACCCAATTTCCACTTTCAAAAAATCTTTGTAAGAAGCTGCCAAAAAATACTATATCAACAAACTCCTCTGGCTGTTCATAATTACGACTGCCTTCGATTGAGTCTACAATCCAAGGCTTTTTAATACCATAGTTATTACTTAAGAAATCTTTTACTCTAGCCTCTAAAGCCTCAATACTCTTATAGCACAAGTCTTCATATATTCTATCAATAACTCTAATCTGCATATACATCCATAAGTTTCATATAATATTTTTTTTTGCCAGCTGAGCTCAAACTCTTAACTAGAGGCATTATTATTCTCATAGATCTTGCTAATTTTACTGGAGAGAGATTGTCATAATAGTATTCTAGAATTTTTTCTCTTTGCAACTCTGGTAATGAGGCCAAAGAATAAACGGCTGGAAAGCGTAAAAAATCTAGAATAATTTTTATTCCCCTCTGGTCAACAAAGTCAATTATATGATTAATCTCCTGCCAGTTTTTTTGCATAACCAAAAAGTGAACAGATAATCCCATTGATGTTTTATTTTCATTCATTCTTTCTTTTTCATATGCCACAAAATCATCAATTGTTTGCAAAACAGTCTTAAGCCTACCCTTTTTTCTAATTTCGGAATAATTTTTGGATTCAAGGCTATCAATACTTATATGAATATTTTTGACTTTAATTTTATCTAATGCCTCTTTAATTTTTTTATTAAATCGCCAATGGGCATTCGTCGTAAATGACCAAAGACAATCTTTATTGATACCACTTATCTTATCAATCAGTTTATATGTATCTTTTTGAAGAAAAGGTTCTCCTGATAACAGCTCGACTTCTTTTATATAAGGGAATATATCCTTTTGAGCTTTATTCCAAAAATTTCCTTTATCGTAATATCCATTTGGCATTTTCCAAACATCGCACATGACACATTCAAGATTACACTCACCATTTAAATTTGCCGTAAATTTTTTCATGGGAAACTCTTGTTTAATATTTAACTCTACATCGTCAAAATATTCATAATTTGTTGCGCCTAAATGGCAAAAGTCCTCATTAATTTCTCTACGGCATATCTCTACATTGCCACTTAAGAACTCGTTGCGCCATTTTTGTAGATATTCATTATTCCATATTTCTTCCAAGCTATTTTTTTCTAAATCTCCAACTATATGTTCCGTACCTTTTTGTCGACATACACCGACCTTTCCCCCTGGATTACAAATTAAGTTCACAAAAGGAACCACACAAAAGTTCTCTGGCAAGTCACGTTGCTTAAATAAATTAAGAACTTCTTGTGGTGTCTTTGAGTTTTTTGAGTGCATTCTTCAACCTAGTTTTATATGATTAGATAATAGCTGTTTTCTTAAACTAGCTCAAATTTTTTCATCCTTTACAACCAGGGGCGTCACATGAGAGATAATCAGCCTTTATCATACGATTTAAAATATTCACATCCACTTAATGATATTCATTTTATCAACACAAAAATGATTGAGTTTAATAACGAATGTCTTGGTCTTCCAGCCAATACACCGGGACCACAGCCTCTTTCTATAACTGTTAAGAACCAGTCTGGTGAGGTAATCGCAGGCTCCTACGCAAGTGTTTATTTTAACGTTTTGCATATTTATACTTGCTGGGTGCACAAAGACTATAGACGACAAGGAATTGGAACTCAGATAAAGAATGAATACGAAAAGCTTGCCCATAAACTAAACTTTCATACAACAACACTTGAAACCTACTCCTTTCAACACACAAATAGTTTTTATCACAAATTGCGCGTCTTATTTCAGTTTAAAATTAAGGATTCACCAAAGGGCCATTATAAGTATTTTCTTTCTTACCGACTTAAGCACAATAGAGGGTTTTTTTCTACGCTTACGGAAAAATTGAAAGATATTTTCATTAGACATTAATATACATAAAAATAAATGATTTATGATATCTCAACATAATTGCTAATGTTATTAAAAAGTATCCTACGTATTTTATATAATCCTTTTTTGTTAAAAGAATTCTATTTTCATAATGTTCTACTATTAACACTAAAACTACACCAAAGTAGATGATTAAAAAATCTGCTTGCAAGAGATTGTTTACAAATGGCCCACTCAGATCAAAAACATTTTTTAGTGATGAATAAAGGTGTCCACTCTCAGGTTTTAATAATAGCCCTCCACCTAAAATCATTAATAAAACAAAGCCTAATCTTTTTACAAAAAGTGGTAACTTTATATTTATATTTCGTTTCTTTAATATTTCATAAATTATATGTATCCCCCCCCAGTACATTCCTAGATAGAAAAAGCCGATGCTAATTGCATGCCAAAAACCAAAAATAATATAAACTAAAATTAGTGCTGCGTAGATATTTTTGGTCTTTAATAATGCAGGAAAAAACACAAAATCTCTCATCCAAGATGTAATTGATATATGCCATCTTTGCCATAACTCTGTAGGATTAGTGGCTAAATAGGGTCGATTAAAGTTTCTCGTTATTTCGATACTAAATATTTTTCCAATTCCTCGTGCGATATCTGCATAAGCTGATAAATCGAAATATACGACGACAAAGCCTAGTACCAACATTAAAAAATATTCAACACCAAAATACTCATGTGGTGATTGTGAAAATGCCAAGTAAGTTTCATAGATTCTATCGGATACAACAACTTTTTTAAAATAACCCAAACCAAGTAAAAAAACTGCATCTAATACTTTGATATCTTTAATGAAAAAATTTTTTTGTAGCTGTGGGATAAGTTTTTCGGCCCTTTCTATGGGCCCAGCACTTAGCTGAGCATAAAAGGAATTAAAACACAAAAAGTCCATAAAACTTGTAACAGGAACGAGCCTCTTCCAATAAACACTAATATTATAAGCTAAACATTGAAAAGTATAATAAGAAAGTCCAATGGGGATAAGTAAGCTATCAGACTTATACAAGCCTAACCACTTATACACAAACCATACACCTATTAAAACTATAATATTTATAGCAAAATATAAATTGCGTTTTTCTTTATTTTGTTGTTTATCAGTCAACCTTGCAAAAAAATATGAAACAACAACGAGAAATAAGAAGATGACAAGAGGTTGATAACCCCACGATCCTATAAAAATCAAGCTCGATATAGATAAAATCAATTTCTTATATTTTTGGGAAACACACCAAAATACGATACAGCTTGAAATCAAAAAAATAATAAAACTTAAAGAGGTTAAATTCATTCTAGTCTATTATATACTCACTTGGTTTTTTTAGATGAAGAAAATTAACAGGGCTATACGAAGCACCATATGCGCCACAGTTTAAGAACACAATTTTATCTCCAACTTCTAATTTAGGCAATTGAATATCAACTGCTAGAATATCTATCGGAGTACAACTTGGTCCGGCTACAGTGTATGTTTCTTCCAATTCTTTTTTGCCAACAACTTTAATCTTGTAATTTCTCTTTATAATTTGCCCAATTCCTGCAACAGCAGCATTACAACTAAGGCCCCCATCAACAATTACAAACTGCTTTCCATAGCTTGTTTTAATATCGATAACACTCGTGACAAAAACACCTGCAGGTGCAACCAAAAATCGTCCAGACTCAACTGTATTGACATGCTTTTGTTGATAAGGCTTACAAATGTCTATTTTCCCAATTTTACTATCATCTTGTCCACTATAGTACCCAATAGCAAATCCACCACCAAGATTAACTCTTTTTATATTTAGTCCGAATTTTTCTGCTAATCTTTTAGAGTCAAAGTGAGCCCGGTGAAGCTTTTCTTCTAACTCTTTATGATCAAAAACTTGTGATTTTAAAAAAAAATGAAATCCTTCTAGCTCTATAAGATGACTATCTTCTAAAAAGTCGAAAATCTCTTGTAGGTTATCTTCATCAATTCCAAACTGAGAAGGCACTCCCCCCATGACAAGACTTCCACTCGTTTCTTTTGAATTAGGATTTATTCTTATTAGTATTTTTTGTTTTTTCTTTAGATTATTTAGAACCTCACTTAAAACTTTTACTTGTAATAATGATTCACATATAATGTGACCAACGCCACTTTCTACCGCATATTTCATATCCTGATATGTTTTAGCCGGACCAACAAAACTGATTTTTTTTGAATCGATACCTGATCTTAAAACAAGAGAAATTTCTGCGATGGATGCACAATCAAAAAAAACATCAAAATTGTTAAGCCTTTTGATGATCTTCTCATTTGAATTTGCTTTAACTGAATACACGATATCTATATCGTTGCCCAAGCAAGTCCTTAGCTTTTTATATTGTTCATCAATAAAACTTAATTTATAAACATAGGCTGGTGTTACAATATTTGGAGACTTAACTTTTTCAATTTCTTTATCTGTCCACATATTTTTCTCTTAACTTTTCTCTATTGATTTTTCCGTTACTGTTGAATTCAAAACTTGCACAAATCACTTCAAACTCGGTAATCTGCGATGGTAAGATATTTTTTATTTTTACTTCATCAATCTCCACATCATCTTGATAGATTATAAAAAGTTTATTTTTATAATAGTCACATATAAAATTCACCTTTAATTCATCCACTAAAAGATTTTGAAGCGTCACAAGAGAAAATCGTAGATCATTTATTTTTACAATATCATCCGCTCTTCCACAGAATTTATAATATTCTCCTATCTTGATAAATCGATCACCTGTTCTTATCGTTTTACTTGCTTTAATCAGTTCACCTTCATTTACTCTATAAAAAGCATTCATCATCCCTGCTCCAGAGTGATATAATTCATTATCCTCCCCAATTGTCACTTGTACACCCTCTACCACTTTACCCGTCACACCTACTGTATTTTTTTCTAATACTGTCCATAAACTTCGCGATGTTTCTGTTTGTCCATATGTCTTGATCACAGTTAATTCTTCAGGCTTAAATTTAAGAATTTTTTGTTGTAGACACTCTGTTATTTCCCCACCAGAAATGGTCATAATCTTTGTTTGATCTAAATATTTTTTCATTTTTTTTGCTAAATTTTCTTTTTCAATTTGAATCCATGTTCTAGGTGTGGCCACATAATGAGTAATCTGTTTTTTATTCATTTCTGTAAGTAAGTGAAAAGCTGAAATAATATTCATCACAAATAACTTTTTAACATACCCATACGATGCAATAAATTGATAAAACCCCAATTCATGATTTAAACTTAGGCAACATAAAGAATTAGAGTCCCTATTAAGTTTAAAAATATTGCGATCATTTTCCACTCTCCAGTTCATAGTTGTTTTATCGACACAGACTAACTTTTTTACACCCCTCGTTCCTGATGTAAAAAACATCCATCCCCAACTCATCTGTTTTTCAGATGTGTCTCCCACAATTGTATAATATTTTTTTGTAATTTTTGCTGGTTGCTTCTTTTGTGGAGGCTTTATTTTTTTTGATATTATCAACTTATCAAAGATATTTTGTAAATTATTCAGTTTAATTCTATCAAGGTCCTCTGTTGATAAAAGTGACCCAATGATGTTTTTATGCAGACAGGCTATGATAAATTGCATTTTATCAAATTTTTCATCACTTATTAAAAGAACCTTTTCTCCAGGTTTTGCACTTATTAATTCATCAAACCACTCAAGTGATAGTTTTTCAAAATCATTCCATGAATAATCTTTATTATTCCAGTTTAACATTTGTTTGCTATTTTATTTTCAACATATTGGGTAATTTGATCTAGCGAAGAAAAGTTATTTGGCGTCACCTCACTAACTAAGACTTCGACATGATAGTTATCCTCGATAAATTTTATCAATCCCAACATATCCATTGAGGTTATTTCACCACTTGAAATTAAGTCCTTATCATCAATGAACTCATCCTCAGAGATATTTTGAAAATGCTTTATACTGAGAATATATTTTCTTAGCTCTTCTTTCATTACACTTATTAGTCTATAATTGATTCAATACATATGAAAGTACTAATTCATCTCATTATTCTGACTTTTTTTGTAGAGATTGGTTTTCAACTATCATCTGTTGGAACAAATTTTTTTGATCAACTGGCAAAAGTCTTCTCTCAAAAAAAAGAAAAAAACTCTATTTTAATTATAGGGGATTCTGTACTTAGCGACTTTAAACGCTCTTTTAATGTGGCCATCACTTCTAAAAATGCTCAAAAAAAATTTGAACTCAATCAATACTTAAGACCTTCAATGACTATCAATAATGTTGAAAATAATATTCAATCACTTTTGCAAAAGTATTCTCCAAATCTCATTATTATGATGGTCGGTAAAAGTGATATTTATTCTTCTGATGTTAAAGCTGTTAGAACAAACCAAAAAGTGAATAATGACACAAATACATTTAATCTTATTTTACCTCAAATTATAAAGAAAATTTATTATACAGGGTTCAATTTAATAGAAAATAGTATCTTCGATCTCAAAGAACCACCAAAGGATGACAGCTCTGATGATAAAACTTATCTCGAACGCCTATCAAATCAGCAAGCCAAACAGTATATTAACGATGGTAGACTCAATCTGGCCATAGAATCTCTAAAAAGTGATCTGGAGTCTGACCCTCTTTCTGAGCCTGTTTTGTCTGTATTGGCGGATCTTTATCTGCAACAAAAAAAGTACTCTGAGTCTTATAAACTTTTAGTCAAACTTTCAAAACTTAACCCTAATGACATCAATACAATAAAAACAATGTTTATTGTTGCAAGAGAGAATAATAACTTTAAATTGGCAACTAAACATTTTTTTACAGTTTTTAATCATTATAAAAAACAAATGAATGAGCCATTTCCCTACGAATTATTATACTACAGCTTACAAATGGAGCTTCTTGGTCCCCAAAAAACTTTAATATCATCTTTGCAAAAACAAAAGAGTATAAAATTTTCAAACATTCTTAGGGCAATTGATATCGCAAAAAATAAACAGCAATACCAAACAGCAATTATTCTGTGCAAGCTTTTATTAGAACATAACTCAAATTCGACAAAACTTATTTCGCTTATTATCGACCTTTCTATACTCATAGATGATAAAAAATTATTTTACTCTTATTCAAAAAAAGTTAACAAACAAAATCACCTCAGTAGAAAGCTTTTGCTTCAGAAGGCAGAATATTATTACCGCCAGGAGAAATTCAAAAAATCCTTAGGCTTTACTCGCCAGATACTCACAAAGACACCTGCTGACAAAGATGCTCTCTACCTCAAAGGACTTGCTTTGTTTGCCTTATATAAAAATAAAGAATCTATACTCACTCTAATAAAATCGGTAAGAGCTGATCAACATGATATTCATAGAAATTTAGATATAATCGAAAAGGCTAGCTCAATCAATGAACTCGACTTATACTACAACTTTTTTATAAAAATTTTAAATAAAAACTCGAACAATATAAATTTATATTTCACTGCTGCTCAGCTCCACGCGAGAAAAGGTGAATATCGTAAGTCCCAACTTTTTATACAAAAATATCTCAATACATTCCCTAACCACAGCTTAGCTAACAAACTACAACAAAGAGTTCTATCCCATATCAACTCTGACGCAAATACTTCTTTTGCAATTACTCCCAAGTACAATATGTCATTTCTTACTTCTCTTAATCGAATCATTCAGATAATACATCAAAAAGGTAGTAAACTTGTACTCCTTCAATATCCGGATTATAAAGGTGTTGACACTTTTGTTAAACTTGAGCTTCCAGACACTGTTTTACTAATTGACAGCCATAAAGAGTTTCAAGACCTTCCTAAACCTCTTTCATCTTATTTTTTATGGGATAATATTCACCTTAACAAGATGGGTGTTAAAAAACTTGTTCGAATTGTTCTTGAAAAATCTCTGAAAAAAAACTTCATCGAACTCTAGCTCCATCTATGTATACTTGTTTTTTAGCAAAAAAATATTCTAAATTTTCCAAAGGATTCTTTTTCATAAGAATAAAAGTTGCATTTGCGCCTTTGCGTATTTCTCCCAATGAACTCTTTCCAAGTAATGTTGCTGCATTTTTCGTAAGCATCATAAATATATTTCTATTATCTACACCCAAATAAGCATATGACATAATCGTTTCCAAAGACTCTTTTCCAAAGCTCGAGTCATGACTTATGGGAAAGTAATAATCTGACCCAAATGCACTAAAAACACCATTAAAGAATGCATTTTTTAGACGTTCTTTTTTTAATTTAATTTGCCGGTCAACATAGTTTTGACTAATTTTTCTTTTTTCGATCACTCGTATAACCGTCTTAGGACTATGATCAGTTGGAACAAGGTAAATATTTTTTTTTGCAGCAAGAATGGCATCTTCTTTTGATAAAAATTCCACATGCTCAATTGAGTTTACCCCAGACTCAATCGCCATCCTTGTCCCTTCCTTATTAATCGTATGAGCCGCTATTTTAAGTTTATTTTTTTTTGCATATTCTACTAACGCTTTAAATAATTTAGGAGTCATTACCCCCTCACTTGGAATATTGTCTGCATACAACTTAACCCATTCCGCCCCTTGAGCTTTAACACTCTCTATTGCTTTTTTTCCTTCAGCTATATTTTTGATAACAAAATATTCTTTTTCGACAATTTCAGACGAGTCCTTTTCCTCAAACTGACAAGGAAAGACACATATTCCCGGTCCAGAATAGATTATTTGTGGTCCCAAACTTTTATTTTTTTGCGTCATCAAGGATAATTTTGCATCTAAGAATCTTCCCGAGTTTCCTAATTCTCTTATCACTACAAAACCATTTTCAAGAAGTGAACTTATACGCTTTTTTGCTTTATCAACCCTTTGTTTATCCTGCATGCTTGCTTTCATTCCCACAGCAAGATTCTCATCATAAGTATGGTCTGTTAAAAATACATGGGTATGAGTATCAATAAAGCCTGGCATTATATAAAACTCACTTCGATCAAGAATATTTACATCTAGACTTTTTATTTCTGATTCTTTTGAAAAAATTTCTGCTATTTTTCCATTATTTATATAAAGATACTTTTCTCCTGATGCTAACGCTCCATTTGTTATAATTCCCTTTACTTTTAATACATATTTCTTTGGGGTCTCAAAGTCATTTGAACAACTACAAAAAAACAATAGGCTCATTAAAATCTTATAAGCTTTATTTAACATTTTCTTTTATCCTTAATAAATATTTCAACTTATCCTCTTTTTTTAAACTATTCACGAGGGGACGAATAACACGCATAGATAAACTCAATTCAACACTCGACAAGGTATCTAAATATGTATCTAAAATTTTGGTTCTTTTATTGTATGTTTGACTTAACAATGAAAACTCATTTGGCTCATATAAAAATGTAATAAAAGGCTTTATATCTTTCTTATCTTTGTGAAAACTCAGAATTTCTTTTATTTCTTTCCAATTATCGTTTTGAATAAGATAATTAATTCTAATACCTAAATCAGAGAGCCCCCTTGTTTTTCTCGTTTCATTGTAAACTCTAAATTCATGTAAATTTTTTAAAACAACCTCTAAGTTTCCATTTTTTCTTATTTTTGCGTAGGTGTTAGAGTTTAAGCTATCAATACTTATAATAATATTTCGCACCCAAATTCTATCCAGCTCCTTTTTAATGCTCTTATTTAGTCTCCAATGCCCATTTGTCGTTATTATCCACTTACAGCTTGGATTAATTTGAGATAGCTCGTCGATTAATTTATATGTATCTTGTTGTAAAAATGGCTCCCCTGATAAGAGTTCCACTTCCTTTAATCCTGGAAATATATTATTTCTTGCATATACCCAAAAATTATTTTCTGTATATAAGCCATTTGGCATTTTCCAGACATGACACATTTGACACTGAAGATTACATTTTCCATTGATATTAAAGCCTAAACGTTGAATACCTTTTGTTTGATATTCATTAATATCAACCTCATCTAAAATTTTATTATTTTCAACACACAAATTACATTTTTTATTTTTAATATCAACTAAACATGTCGAGATTTTATTTTCAATAAATTCTCTTCTAATCTTTCTTATAGGTTCATCATTCCAAATTTGCTCAATTGTTTTTTCTTTAATATTTCCAATACTAAACTCGGTACCCTTCTGCCGACACATATTTATATTTCCGTCAGCTTCTAGCTGAACTGTAGTAAAAGGGACGAGACAAAAATTCTCATGTAGGCCCTTTTTTTTAAATTCTTTATCTACATCCATAAATATTCTTATTTAATCATTAATATATATTTTAATTATGCATTAGTTTTTCTATTATAAAACTATGCAACACACCACTAATAAACATTTAGGACTTGGGAAAACACTATTTAACTCCTCAGTGGCAATCGTAAACTCAGATTATATTGATAATCACCAAGTCATACTCTCTGAAAGAATAACACGAAAAAAAGCATCCGGTGCATGGCCAGAGAATATATTCAATCACTTAGGTATTACTAATGATGATTCATTCTTGTCAATTTCTGAAAATAGAGATGTCATTTCTCCTAAGACTTTCGAACAAAACATAAACTCAAAGCTTCCATTTTTTGACTATTTAAAACGCAAAAAATTAGATCATTTTTCAAGTCATTTTAATTCTAATATTATTTATGTTGGGCATCATCTGGCTCATGCCTATGCCGCACTGGCCTTTTCTCCCTTTGAAAGGTCTATCATTATCGTTATTGACGGTGCTGGTTCACATGTTAATGATTTAAACTCAGAATTTTCTGACTCAATTAAGGAATATCATCTTAAGGGGAATGAACACGAAGAGTGCTCAATCTATCTACAGGATGGCGCAAAACTAAGTTGCCTAAAAAAACATTTTCAAACCTTTATACAGAGTCAAAACCATCCTCAGCATGATTTTACAGAGGGTGTAGGCCTTCTCTATGAAAAAGCTGCTGAATATATCTTTAATAACAAAAGAGCTGCTGGAAAAGTCATGGGTCTTGCCTCTTTTGGTACTGCTTTTGATATAGCTGAGCCTAGAAAGTATTTGGAGCTACTCGATTGGAGCCTTGCATACAAAGGGGCAACAAAGGCAGAATGGGAAGAGTCTTCTCAAATGAAAGTTTATCAAAATATAGCAGCATCAGTTCAAAAAAAATATGAACTACACATGTTTCATTTAATAAGCGATCTAAAAAAGGCTTATCCTGACATAGATAATTTAATTATTACTGGAGGAACAGCTCTTAACTGTACAAACAACTTCAAACTTGTTCAAAAAGGTCTTTTTTCCAATATTTATATCCCTCCTTTTCCTTCTGATGAGTCTATTGGCTTTGGGTGTGCTTATTCACAATTCATTACGCATAATCCCCAATCATGGAAACCAAAACCGATACATACTCAACATGGATTCCTAGGTCACTCTTCTTCAATTCCCACAGATAACTTAGTTCTTGAAACATTTAAGGATTATCCAATTGAGAAATTGAGTAATCCTTCTTATTTTGCAGCAAAACTACTTAGTGAAAATAAAATTATTGCATGGTTTCAAGGCAGGAGTGAGATTGGCCCTCGCGCTCTTGGTAATCGAAGTATTCTTGCTAATATTAAATTTCCTGATTTAAAAAACCATCTCAATTCTCAGGTAAAATTTAGAGAAAACTTTCGCCCCTATGGCTGCTCTGTACTTTGGGAAAAAGCATCAGAATATTTTCAAGTTTCTAATAATTTTCACAATCCCTATATGTCATTTGCAACTCCCATTAAAAGCAAATATAAAAATATTTTTTCACAAGTTATTCACGTAGATGCTACCTCTCGCATGCAAACTGTAACACCAGAGTTTAACTCATTGTATTACGAGTTAATTAAACACGTTGGAGACTTAACTGGAATCTATGCTGTTTTAAATACGAGCTTAAATATCATGGGAGAGCCTATTGTTGAGTCTACATATGACGCTAAAAAACTTCTAGAAACCACAAATATTGATGGAATTGTTATAGGAAACTTTTATATTAAAAGCTTAAAAAGCTAGTTTTTTATTTTTTCTCTTTGTTCAGTATTGTTTTGTGCTGAAATTATTCTATTTTCTAAAAGCTCAATACGTTGTTCTAGGTTTTTAATTTTCTTATCCTGCTCTAACTTTTGTTCAGATGTCTCTTTTAGAGCATTAAACATGGCAGGTATTAAAGCCGAATAATTCACATGAAGATAACCTTGCTTATCTTTCTTAACGGCATGAGGGAAAGCCTTTTCAACGGCCTGAGCGATAAAGCCAACTTGTTCTGTACGAGGAAAGTTTTGTTCTTTGAATTCTTCTGTCTTATACAAATAACTCACCGAGTCTATACTTAAAATTTCTTTTAACCCAGCTTTATAAGCTTTAACATCAGTTTTAAATCTTGAGTCAGATCCTGCAAAGACATCAAGATATACGGTCTCATTTAAAATCTCTTTTTCAATTTCCTCAAGACTAAACTCTTTAACACCACCAAAAATATATTCTTTTTTTTGTTTAGAATCTTCACTCATAAATTAACCCATTTTTAATATATTTAATTTTTTAAGGTCATTAATAAAGTTATTTACATCATTTTCAACCTGTTTTTTGGAAACATCATATTCAGAAGCAATTTGCTCTATAATAGCTTCAATATCCATCTTTTTTTCCATTAAATCCCAAACGTCTGTCGCCACACCAGTAATCTTATAAAACAAATCACTATCATCTGCCTTCATCGCGACAATAGATCCGTCATTATTCTTACTCGCTATGATTTCTGGGTCTATTTGATAGACTGAAGAGCTCATATATTCTCCTTAAAGCTACTTTCATCTTAATAGTTTAAAAGCAACTTAGCCAGAAATAAAGTCAATTTTACAGGTTAAGATATCCTTAGTTTTCATAGGCCTTCTTTTCTTCATTCATCCAGTTTATTATAGACTCTCTATAACGCGTCTTGATTATTTCAAATTCAGATGTCACATCGATATCGTTATTACATGGATCTGTAACGACTCCATTATTTTCATTGAAAGCCACATCAATACATGAATCTTTAACTTTTATAGCACCTTCATCAAGTGGGTTCTCTGCTGAAAGCTCATCTTTATTGCTCAGATAATCCTCCGGATCAATAATTTCAACCATATTTCGCCCTGAAGTTGCATAAGTCCACTTATCTGCATCAAGTGAGGATCCGTCATAAAAATCACCTGGAAGCCTTATTTCTCCATCCATTCTCGAAAATGGATCATTAATTAATACGGGTTTCGTTCTAATATATTGCCCCACAAATTTTTCCAGATAGGCACGATCATCTCCGCTATAGGCTCCCAAATTAATCTGTCCTGGCCCTGTGCCAACCGAATATTTTTCAAATCTCTTACCGGCCCAACTTGAGTCAAAACCATTAACTTTTGCACTATTTGTCTTAAATCTTCGGCTGCTACCAGATCCAACAAGGTCGACACTTTCTATAAAATGTAATTTAGGATGGTTAAAAGTCCCGTTAAGACCTCTTAACAAGAGTGACCTTTCAAAGTTTCCAAAATCAACACGACTCAAAGCTTGCTCACACAAAACTTCTGAATTATTAAAAAAAGTTGTCATTTTAAAGTAAGGATGTTCTTCATTATGACATGTTGTACAAGTATAAAGCTGCGGGTTTGTAGCACCATCTCTATCATTACCAGGGTAAGCAGACTCTCTTGCACTATAATCAGTATAACCATCTTCACCTTTTCTAATAAGTCTAAATCTATTTAAAATTGGCATAACTGTCGCTTCAAATAATGCGAGTTTTTTACATTTTCTTCCCTCAATAGCAACAGGTGCATCATCCTCTAATTTCGACTTTGGCGCACTTGTTGTCTTTAAATCTTCAAATACAAATTTAAAAGTATCAGAACCCAATCCATTAATACTTAACGCAACCAAAGGAGCTGAAGTTAAGATTCTTTCTTGTGTCCCGACAACGGCATCAATCTTAGTATAAGATGAGTCCGTAAATTCATATTTGTCATTAATCATAACTTTAATGTTTTTAACTTTAATATTCTGAGTATTTCCACTAAATCTTGGATTTCTAAAAACATAAGAATCACCACCATTTTTTTCCTTAACTTCAATTTCAAAAAAAGCAGGTGAGTTTACCAATGAGCTAATATCATATTTTAATATTCTTGGTTTTGCACTTGAGATAAGTCCTTCATCAATTAAGTTTTTTGCTGGATTAAATTCAGGGTTCTTACTTATAGCAATTAAGTCTATTTTAGCGTTAACATCATTTTCAATTACCTCTACTGTATATTCACCTACACCAAGATCCCATTTAATTCTTTCTTCTAAATCATTAATAGATGGAGTATACCAAACCCACTGACTAGACGTAGCTGGATTCATAGACTGACAAAACATTTCATCAATCTGGCTGGCCGATTTTCCTTTATAGGTATTTTCAGTAGCCTGACATGTTTCATTTGCTTTACATCTTGGTACAGGACGATTTTGATTATCTAAAATTCTAACATTAAATCTTCTTTTACCATCTGAAGCCATCGCCTTTATCCATATCGTATAAGCACCTGCTTCTTTAATGCTAACTTTATATCTTGCCCGAGCTGGAGTACGCTCTTTTTTAGATAAACTTTTAAGTTGTTGACTCCCATTATTTTTAGCCGCTTCTATATCTGTAGTATTCTGTGATGCCCAAGTTGATATCGCCGCAACCATCTCTGCTTTTAAACTTGCACAATTTGCTCCACAATTATGTCCCTCATCCATTCTTGTGGCCGGACGCGAGTTTTCTGGCGTATTAAAGTTTGCATACTGAATCATTGCATCAAAAGCGACAGATTTATTAGGATGGGCAAATTGAGGTCTACCACTTCCATCGCCGTGACAACTAACACAGTTTGCTCTTACTACTGGGTATAAAGTTGTTCCATAGTTTTCAGTCATAATAGCTCGACTATCAACAAGTGAATTGTCGGCCAATAAAGCAGAAAGATCCAAATTCGTATTTCCTCGATCTAAATCAAAAAGCTCGTTTTCACTATCATATTGCCATCTAAAGTCAGAGAAGTCTCTATCATTAGGATCAACAAAATAATGTACATATGTATCAATCAGATGAGTTGGATCACTTCCAGAAACGGAGTTAAGTGCAGTAGCACTTGTTAAAGGAAAATAATAATTAAAAAATTGATCTGATACAGATTGATTATTTGCTTCAAATAAAACAGTTGTTGAACCTGATTTATAAGTTCTTAATACAAATGGTGGGGCCTTTACACTGTTTTCTGCTACCCAACTGCCATTTTTCCTGTCATAAAAATATTCTAAAAAACTATCCCTTAATTTATTATAAATAACAGTTCTTTTGAGATAACTTGGTAAACCTGATCGAATTTCTTCATTTGTAGGAACAAAGTATTCAATTCCACTTTCACCAAATCTTGGAGCAAAAAAATCTTTAAAAGTTTGATCTTGTGAATTTATCTTTGAAAGATATTCATCATGTTCCATAAACTCAGGTAATACTCTTAGAGCACTTCCTCGATCAAGTTGAAGATCTCCTCCTAAGATTCCCTCTTCATCTTCTGGTCCAGAAGAAAGAAAGAACTTTTCAAGTTCAGCCTCAGTGGTCTTTCCTGCTTTTATAGCGGCTTGGTATTCAGCACGTTTATCTGGTCTTATAATTCTAAACCGCACTCTTTGACTATAATATCGATATCCTTCCTGATTAATATGTCTGCGACGCTCTCTTAATCTATAACGGCCCGTCGTTGTATTTGCGAGATCACTATCAGTAACAATTTTACATCCCCCATTTACCTCAGCTATTCTTGGTGTCTGCTCGATAGGGTGTACAGGAGGATCATCACCTGCAATATAAGTAAAGTTCGAAGCTTGGGAATGTGTATGAGTTTTCATTCTCCCTTGGAGTTCACCATTTTCAGCTTGCATCAAGAGAGAACCATTAATAGTTTCAGGTAATCTTTTTTCTGCATCTTTATACATTAAAGCTTGAGTTGTTGCACCGTCTAGTTGAATAGGTGTATCTACTCTTAATTCAATCCACTTTTGAATTGCCTCTAACATTTCTTGGGAACTTGATTCACATCCACCTTCCCAACAATTATGTCTTTGCTTCACAAGTTTCGAAACAAGTCGAGAGTTTTGAGGATTAGAAAAATCGACTTTTCCCCCGTCAACAATAACATCATGTGCTTGTTTATAATCTGAAACTGAATGTCGAATATTTGAGCCATTATCACCATGACAGGCGGAACAATGTTTTAAAAGCAATGGATGAACTGTATTTCTAAATGCCTCTGCCGAGTTTGCCCCGGATGCCTTTTTAGAAAACTCTAGCTCAGTTGGCTTTGGAACTTCATTACAACTTATAAAGCCTGCTAATAAGAAAATACTTATGACAAAGTGAATTTTATTCATAGTTCCCCTAAACGTACAATAACTTTTTCTAAACTATTTTTTTCATTCGAATTAAAGCTTCATGATCTTGTGGTAACGAGCCTCTTCCAAAAATATCTTCGAATTCAGATTCTTTCCCTTGTGCTGCCAAATAATTTAACATGATAGCTTTCCATAAATTTTCCGTATTATTTCCAATAGTCGTACTAAGATTCACACCACCATTTTTAATAAAATTCCCGACTTGTCTTCGTGGGCCATTTCCATCTTCTCTTACCAAAGAAGATCCATCATGGTTGTGCTTGTAAAATAATAAAAGCGATGATGACCTTGTTCCGGAGTCACCTGTCCACTTTACTTTTTCAACTTGACCAATTCCTAAAACATCTACCGGCTCTGAAAGTCCCCCTCCATCACCTGCAACACCACCATCTGTAAAGAGGTGAATAGCTAAGTTTTTTCCTTTTTCTTTTGCTAGTAAAATACATCTACCAATGGCCCTTCCAACTTCAGTATCTTTCATATGCGTACGAACAGCTGTCCCGCCATGGTAGTCCCCACCACCAATTGTAATAGTTCCAGCTCCCGCAATACTATCTAAGACAAGCTTTGCAACTGAGGCCACTTTTTGGGATTCCCCCCCAAAAGCATTTGTTACAGTAGCATCATTTGCCGGATTTAACATTTCTGCACTATACGTATTAAAAAGTTGTTTTGCTCCATCTAGTGAACAGTTTAAAACATCTTGAATTTGTCCTAGAGAATTTTTCTTTGCTAACTCATTAACCTTGTTCTTACTCATCTTGGAGATTCTATCCATAAATTTCTTAACTCTTTCTTGACCACCACTATCTGTAGAGCGCAGATAGTTTTGCCCCGAAAGTGTATTTCCCAAACTTAATAAGCCTTCAGCATCGTTATTATTTGAAACTTTTGAAGGTCTTAAGTTTAAGTTGACTTGTCCTCCTGGTGCCGCAGAACGTCCCCCTGTATCTGTACTTGAGTTACCAATCAGTTGTACTAATTCACCTTTTGCTCCCGCTTTATTGGCCATATAAACGGTATTAATTTGATTTGTTGCTGAATCATCAGAGGTTCTCGAACAAAAAACTAAACCATCAACACCATCTTCTATTGGTCTTCCATTTGGCATAGTTTCGCCATCTAAAACAGATTTCATTCCTTCTAAAATTCCACTTGCTCGATGAAATTTTAATCCATATTTTCCTTCCACCTTTCCACTCGCAGCAGGTGTTTCTCCTGGAGTAATTCCAAGTTTGATATAGTCGGAAGCACCTCCATAATCTTCTTGATGTTCACCATTTTTGGCCATACCGACAATGGCATTTGAACCTGCAATATTCATTCCCCCTGCGACATCAATACATAAATAGGGAAGTCCTGCACTAAATTGTGGTAATTCACAGGCAACAGTTTCTGCAAAAGCTTTGTTTTGAGCCGCAAGCATTGTCGTAAAAGTTGGAATCATCACAGTTGTACTTAAGCCCAAAAAACCATGTGCTAAAAACTCCCGACGTGTGCGAGGAAGTTTATGATTTTCATGTAAAAATGGATCTGGAAGATGCTGATCCTTAATTACTTTTTTGAATTTTTTATCATCATTTTTACTCATATTATCCTCTCAATCTTTTAAATTAGATTAATGTTACATAAGAGCTGGCCAAAACTGCAGTACAACTCAGCTTCAAAAGCTTTCTCTTTTTTGATGTTGCATTACCATCATTAATAAGAGAGTCATCATCATTCATTATTGATTGTAGATGTGAATACATATTACTATGCTCAGGTTTACTTAAGTCGACATCAATAAATCCTTCTATTAAATTTTTTAAAGCATCATTATTATTTAATGATAAAAGGTCAGAACGCTTATCAATAAACTTATCACAATAGGCAAAAGCCAATCTTGTAGAAGCAATTTGATTAAACCCATTTAGTGATTCAGGTTTACTCGTTGACGGTAGCTGGGTTTTAATCAGAGCGTATTCACTATTAATATCCTCATCTCCCATGGAAATACCTGTTAGACTCGAATATGTATTATTAATCTGAGCAAAGTTCTTTGCTGCCACTCCAGATGAATCAACTTTTTCACTTAAAATTCCAGACTCACCTTTGTTATCATTAGAACTTAACTCTTCAATCTTTTCAGGCTCTATACATGAGACTGTTATTAACAAAAGCACAATAAATTTTAATATATCTAGCCTCATTTTAATCTCCTATGCATGTTAGTGCTGCATTTATAAATAGATTTTTCATATTGCCATCTTTATCAAATTCTTCTGCCAAAACTTCTACAGTTCTTTTATCTTCTTCTGAACTTGGTGTTCGATAACAAACAGATTCAAAGACTTGTTTCGCAAGACAGCTTCGGACTTGTTTGGTTTCAGCAAACATTTTGCCTAAAGACTTTGCTCCGTTTCCAGAAGTTGTCTCACCCCAACCGATATAAGCATTTTGCCCTTCATTCCAAAGATTGATCCAACTATCACTAATCGTAATCTTTCCATCCGGAAACATATTATTTTTATTAATTTTTGGAGCGACAGGACCAACCGAAACAATATCACCATTTTCATCAACATCTTCGTGTTCGGCATATCTCATTGCGCCACTTGTAAAATCATAATAAACAAAAGCTCCACCTAAGGCATCTTGACCTGCGTGACACCCAACACAGAATGTTTTATAGGTTTCGGTCTTTCCTCCTGGAGCTCGATCAACATCTCTTCTTACTCTAAAGTCAGGAATGGTCGTATCATTAAGTTCTTCCATTTCTAAACACAAAAAGTTTTTAGCAAAATAGGCAAATGAAGCTCTATTAGTTCCTGCTTCATAATATGCCTTAGCCCATCCTCTAGTAGAAAAAATACCGGCGATGGCAGCTTCATTACGTGTTGTATAGGTATTTTGTTGGGTTTGAACCAGAGCCGATGTATCAGAATAACTAATATTCATTTTTTCTGCTTCTTCATACATATTATTTTTAGTTCTATTGTAAATCGGAATAGCTGCATCATACTTACTTAAATACAGTCTATCATTTGTGGCTTTATATTTATCAAACTTCGATGGAATTCCTGAAGCTGAGTTTGTGATTAACTGGCCATCAAATTGATAAAGAATATTATCCCAAAAAACTCTAAAAAAATCGATCTCATCTCTTGTGACCCCAATTAGTGTTGCTGTCATATCATTAAGTGGAGCAAACTGAGTTCCATCCTCATTTGACATGGGTGTAAAAAAGTTTTTAAGTGTAACATTATAAAAGCCTTGATTACTCTCAACTATTTCTTTGGCAGCAGCTTTAATCTTTCCATCCTTGACCATCTTTTCATACTTATCAGCAATCGCTTTATTTGCAGTATTACCAGTCAGTGATGAATACAGTTTTTTTGCTTGATCTCGAGGCCCCGCCTGCACCTCTACTGAGGATGCTAATAATAGTAATGTAAGTGGCAACAACTGCTTTTTCTTAATAAATACCACTCTTACCCCCTTGGTCATAAAACCCTTTCGGTTAACTTGACTAAAATTATAAGGACATAAGAGTAAATTTTTATTTTTTCTAAATACTTTACTCTTTTTAAGTATGTTATTTATGTACTTTTAAAGGGTTATATCCTCATCATCATAATGACTCTTTTTTTAGGTTAAAATTTCATGACATAAATTATGTGCAGATTTGCTCTTTATTTCGAAATTTCAACAAGATAGAGAAAAACGCTAATTTCTTGAAATCACATTGAATTATATTGGTAATTTCTATTTCTTTTAAATAGAATGTTTTTATGCGAATTTTTATCTTAGGCCTATTTTTTTTAATGAGCTTTAAGGCCTTGGCCTATCCCAACTTTATTGGAAAGGGATATCATAATTGTCTAACCTGTCATTACAATCCTTTTGGAGCTGGCCCCCTAAACGATTATGGACGTGGTGTCGCTGCGAGTGCGCTTGCTGGAAGGCTTTTTGTTAGTGATTCGACAACTGATGAACAACTAGGTCAAAGCTCTGGGTTTTTATTTAACAAGCAAGATAAACAATTTTTAAAACCTGCATTGGATTATCGAGGTGCCAATATCTACTCTAGCTTGGAGACAGATGAGTCCCAAGAAAGATGGGTTAATATGCAAATGGATGCAACTTTGTCAGCCGTATTTGGTGCCAAAAAACAATTCATTGTTACTTATACTCACTCTATGGTTCCAAGTAACAGTTTGCCTTCAGGAAAAGCTGAATACGAAGTTGCAGCTGGAGAAGATCTTACTTATTCAAGAGAGCACTATATTGGCTGGAAACTCAAACCTAACCTAGGAATCTATTTGGGAAAAATGGATAAGGTTTTTGGAATTAGAGTCCCTGATCATACTAGCTATTCACGCTTAAAAACTGGAAATGATCAATATGGTTCTGTTCATGGTGCAGTCTTTCATTATGGTCAACAAAGTTTTGACTTTGGCGGACAATATTATATAGGTGATCTAGAAAAAGCGCAAGAATATCAAATGTCTGGTTTTTCAACTAAACTTGAATACTCTATTACAGATAATATTAGAATCGGTGGCTCATATTTAAGTGAATCTAGTGATGACCTTGAGCGAGGGGCGATGGCATTATTAGCGAAAGCTGGAGTTGGAAAAGGATCCTCAGTTATGTTTGAAGTCGGACAAGTCTCAAACACACCTACCGGGTCTGATACTACTGCCGAGCAGTACCTTTTTCTTCAAAACCATTTTTACATCTTTAGAGGTTTTTATTTTGTAACAACATATGAACAGTCAATTCCAGATACTTCATCTACTAACGAAATTCATAGAATTGCACCTGGTATATTGTACTTTCCAGTTCAAAGAATAGAACTTAGAGCAGACTTGTATAATACAAAAGAATATACAACTGGAACTGCAACAAAAGATAGTTGGAGCTTCATAGGACAAATACACTTATGGTTTTAAAAGTTCTCCCCATATTGATTTTACTCATGAGCTTTTCGACAGAGGCGCGAAGAAGTAAAAAAGCTATTTACTTTAAAAGAGCTCAAATACAATTTAAAAAGAAAAACTACCCTGCGAGTTTGAAATATCTGCAAAAAGCTTATAACTTTAAACGAACAAAATCTATTCCGGCCAGCCCACTATATTTGATTTCAGTTAACTATCATAAAATTCGAAAATATTCTTACTCTATATATTTTTTCAATCGCTTCATTAAAAATAATTATAAAAGAAAACATATTCAGGTTATACAAGCTCTTCGTAAAGATGAGGTTTATGAAGTTGATATTCCTAAAGTTCTTAACAGTAGTTATTTTTATCTGGCCCAAAATTATTACGCTCGTTTTTTAAGAACAGAGAAAATTTCAGATGCTAAAGCTGCTAAACGATATTTTAAGATATGTGATGAAACTGACTTTAATAGCAAATGTTCTGCTTTTCTTGATAATATTGATAAGAAAATTGAATACATTATTAAAAAACGCAAAAACTTTGAGTTCTTTCTTTATTTTGGAAGAATGCTTTATCAGGATCGCGTTCAAATTGAGGAAAACTCTAGCTCGATTCAATCAGACCTTATTTCAAACAACTCTACTATTTGTTATGGTGCAGGCTTAAGATATGGTAGCGCTTTTAACGGTTATGAAGTATCTGGGGCAACTTGCTCAGGAACGACAACAGTAGCTGGAGAAGCAAGAGGTGAATCCATTACTAATAACTACAAACAAAGTGGAGTTCCAGTTGCTAGTATGCTCTTTGAATTAGGCTATTATATTCGTCCGGATAATGAAAAAACACGCCTTGGTCTTAGTTTGCCACTTATTTACAGAGTTGGTTCTTATTCTAGTCCAGATGGATATACTATTAATAACGAGTCTGAAATCAATTACGGTATTATGGGAACAGCAGGAATGCAGCTTCCACTGTTTGAACTTCAAACAAAACTAGGCCATTTAAATAAGTCCAATCTTTTAATGATTAACCTTCTTTATACTTTTTAATTTATCTATGAAATGTTTTAAAAATTTTTCCCAAATACTGACACTAGAAAAAGCTTCCCAAAAAGATGGTCGTCTCTTAACTCCTGATGACTTAAGCGTTTTGAATAAAGCCTCTATTGTTTTTGACGAAGATAAAATTCATTGGGTGGGGCTTGCTAATGAGCTTCCTAAACAATTTCATCATATCCCATCCCATGATTGCGAAGGTTATGTTTTAACACCTGAAATTGTTGATTCGCATACTCACCTGGTGTTTGGAGGCGATAGATCATTTGAATACTCCATGAGACTTAATGGTGCTGACTATCAAGAAATTGCCAATGCCGGTGGTGGTATATTGTCTACCATGGAAAATACGATCACAACTGATGAAGAAGAATTATTTCAAACAGGCATTGAAAGAATAGAACGAATTGCTTCTTACGGGGTTGGAAGTATTGAAATTAAAAGTGGCTATGGACTAACTGTTGAAAGTGAAAGAAAAATTAGTCATGTCATTGATAGATTAAAAAAACATTTTTCAGGCAAAATACAAATTTTTAACACTTATCTTGCCGCACATGCTGTTCCAAAAACATATGATAACTCTCACGAGTATATGCAAAAAGTCGTCTATCCTCTTTTAGAAGAGCTCGCTGAGCAAAACATCATCGACTTTATAGATATTTTTCATGAAGAAGGTTATTTTAACTATCAAGATTCAGAAGAGTTATTTAAAGTAGCTACTAAGTTAGGAATCAAAATCAAGATTCATGCCGATGAATTCAATGATAACAAAGGAGCTTTGTTAGCTTCTCGATATAACGCAGTCAGTGCTGATCATCTTCTGTGTACAGGCGAAGATGGTATCGATGCCTTAGCAAATTCTCAAACAGTGGCCACATTATTACCAGGTACCGCTTATTTTCTTGGAAAGCCACTTGCTGAAGCTCAGAAATTTCTTAAAGCTGGTTGCAAAGTTGCCCTGGCCAGCGACTATAATCCAGGATCATGTCATTGTGATAATATATTACTGATTGCCTCATTATGTGCTAAAAACTTTAATCTTAATATGGCCCAACTGTGGTCTGCCTTATGCTTAAACTCGGCCCATGCCTTAGGTTTATATGATCAAGGGGCCCTTATTGCTGGCAATAAACCCCGCTTCTCATTTTTTAAATGCTCTAGTATTGACCAAATAACTTATTCTTGGGGAAGAAACTTTGCTATAAGTGAGAATCAATTAATTCAAGAAACTCATCAGACATAAAGTCATGCTCCTTATTATAAAAAGCAATCACTTTACCATTATGATAAACAATTGAAGCAGGTAATGCTAAAATATTAAACTCAGAGGCGTAGTTTCCCTTTGGATCAACTAAGGACTCGAATTTAAGTTTATACTTTGACTGTATCATGGCCACTTTTTTACGAGGCTCCTCTTCATCATTATTAATACCTAAGATAAATACTTTATCTTGATATTTATCTTTTAATTTGTTGAGAGTTTTAAATTCACTTACACAAGGTCTACACCAAGAGGCCCAAAAATTAACAATGACTAATCCTTTTTTTGCCTTAAGATTAATTTTTGTTCCAGAAGTTGTTTTATCCACAATTTTTTTGTATTGATTTTCATAAAGGCTAAAACGTTCTTTATTTTTTTCAATTCTAGAGGCCGAAAGTTTTTGACCATTAATCACCATTTGAGAGACTAAAAGCACTCCAAAAAGTAGCGTTATTGCTATGGCCGGAAAAAATTTCTTCATTCTCTTTCTCTCCAAATCTGTAAAAATTATACTATAGACGTAATCCTCAATTAAGAAGGTATTAATTTCCAATGAAGAACATTACTCATTTTAACATAAAAAAGCAATCTGGTCAGACATTAGTTGAGTTTGTTCTCTTACTGGCCGGAATCATGATTATCTCTGTTAGTTTTCTTTCACAGATTAATGGATATACAGCAAAACGTTGGGAAACAATTGCTAATGTAATTCTAGACGATCCTGATCAAAAACTACAAGTCAGATAATAACGAGGACTCTTATTTATGAAAAAGTTTATTCTATCAATTGATCAAGGAACAACTGGTACCACAGCAATGCTTATTGACTCCCAAAGTTTTACCGTTATAGATAAAGTTAATAGTGAGTTTCCACAAATTTATCCGCATCCAGGCATGGTCGAGCACAACTTAAACGATATTTGGGATTCTGTTGAGAAAACAATTATCAAAGTCCTAAAAAATAATAATGTGGATAAGTCTTGTATTGAATGTATTGGTATAACAAATCAACGTGAAACAACTTGTGCCTACACAAAAGATGGAGAACCCCTTTCTAATGCAATTGTATGGCAAGACAGAAGAACCTCTGAATTTTGCAAAAAAAATAAAGACCAATATCAAAACCTACAAAAGAAAACTGGGCTCCCCCTCGATCCTTATTTTTCCGCTACGAAAATGCAGTGGCTTTTAAACAATAATGAATCTGTCATTAATGCAGCCAAAAATAATAATCTACGGTTATCCACAATTGATACATTTTTACTTTATAAGCTTAGTGGAAACAAGAGTTTTTCCACAGAGCCATCAAATGCTTCACGAACACTTTTAATGAATCTTGATAACTGTGATTGGGATCCTGAACTTCTAGATTTTTTTGAAATAAATCAAGAGTTCTTACCAAAAATCCAAGAGTCATTTACCAACTTTGGCACGACAAAAAATTTGGCCTTTCTTCCCGATGGAATTCCCATTTCCTGTATCCTTGGAGATCAACAAGCTGCCCTTTTTGGACAAGCTGGCCATGCCAAAGGCTCACTCAAATGCACTTATGGTACAGGGGCCTTCATTCTCTTAAATACGGGGGAAGAAAAAATATATAGCTCTAACGGACTTTTAACAACTGTGGCTTACAAGCAAAATGGAAAACCAACTTATGCCTTGGAAGGAAGCTCTTATATTGCAGGAGCTGCAGTTCAATGGTTACGAGATAACTTAAAAATGTTTAAAAAAAGTTCTGATGTTGAAAACTTGGCTAAGGAAGTTAAAGATTTATCTCAAATGGAAAACTTAGTTTTTTTTCCATTTTTTTCAGGAATTGGTTCTCCCTACTGGAATGCTGATGCTAAAGGTGCCATCATCGGACTAACAAGAGACACTGAACAAAAACACCTTGCTAGAGCATGTTTAGATGGAATTGCACTGGCCATTAACGATTCCATTAACGCTCTCATTGAAGATAGCCCTGCCTCTGTTGAAAACATCTGTGTAGATGGAGGTGCCTCAATGAATGACCTTCTGATGCAAATTCAAGCTGACTTTTCAAGAAAACAAATTACCAGACCAAAGGTTATAGAAACAACTGCCTTTGGAGTAGCTCTTGGTGCTTCGGTCGGTATTGGCAAACTAAGTTTTGAAGAAATTGATAATCTGTGGAAAACTGACAAAACTTTTCAACCTGTGGAAAACTCTTATTCCGAAAATAAACTCAAACAATGGTCCGAATTTATCCACAAAAACTTTATAAATTGAAGTTATTAACAATACACTTTTAATTTCTTAGTCCATAAGAGGTCGATCTGCAGAGTCTGTACATGAATTTGAAATTGTTGCAGGTACATAACTCTTTAAATGTGTTATTATATAAACAGTGGTTTTATTTCAAACCTTATTTATATTTTCTTAGTCTTTTTATATCTTGGTCGAAAAAGTTGTCTCTCTCGACCAATATTAATTTTTGTCATACATTACTTCGTATTGCCACTCAAGCTTCATTTACAAGTTATCTAAATCTTTAACAGAAGCTGCGACACTGCACTCATACCCCATCTCTCTTACATGAGGCCTATCTGTAAAATTACTTTTAACTTCATCTAGACTTTCAGAGCGGTAATAGCCTTGCATTGGATTAGAGTTATATTTTGTGTATCGAAATTCATAAAGATAATAATTAGAAACGTCTGCTTTATACTCTGTTATTAATTCAATCTCATCCCCATTAACATTGAAGTGAGAACTTGGTTCTTCTCCTACTTGATTTCGTGTATCTACAAGACATTCAAACTCATCAATTATATTTCTACTACTTGTATTACTTACTTCCCTAAGTAATTTTCCTTCACACACACCAGATATTTCAGCTGTCTTAATAGATTTCCTTACTACAATTTTTTTCCCTCGAATCTTCTTTTTCAAATCTTCAATTTCATCAAAAGACATATCATCTAGCTCTCTTTCAATCATTTTAATTTGTCTCATCGTACAATAATCATCTTTGACTTCTTCTGCTCCAACAATTTTTACATCGAGTGTTTCTTCAACATTTTTTAAGTCATTACAACTAACCATTAGTAGTAAAGGTAAAATTCCTAATAAACCTGCTTTTTTCATAAAATCCTCCAATTAGACTTGTATTTCAATATTTCGAACAAAAAGATGTCTTATTTGCTCAGTCTTTTAAATCTTTACTACACCCTTATTTCTATAGAGTGATTATTTACCTACTGTTTAATACCAATTGAGTAAACCATCTCATCATTATTACCTTGAGTA